>OGEK01000013.1_pt1 | contig 193450 bp, 161 predicted proteins | sample 1570641 | NCBI WGS metagenome assembly OGEK01 (sample SAMEA2582136, study PRJEB24529) | metagenome | biome: Human gut stool | place: China | collected 2011
CCATCTTCATAAGTGCTTCTGTAAGCTTGATAGCTGTCTGTCCACCAAACTGTACAACTGCACCATCCGGTTTCTCAAAATCCACGATTGATTCAACATCCTCTGCTGTAAGTGGCTCAAAGTAAAGCTTATCAGCAATATCAAAGTCAGTAGAAACTGTCTCTGGGTTATTATTTACAATAACTGTCTCGAAACCTTCTTTTTTGAATGCCCATGTACAATGAACTGAACAGAAGTCGAACTCGATACCCTGTCCGATTCTGATTGGACCAGAACCAAGTACAAGAACCTTCTTCTTATCCTTAGTCTCTACAGCTTCGTTCTCACTGCCATATACTGAATAATAGTATGGTGTTGTAGCTGCAAACTCTGCAGCACATGTATCAACCATCTTAAATGCTGCATGTATATTATACTTGTCTCTTAATTCCTTGATTTCTCTTTCTGTGTGACCTGTTAAATCGCCGATAACATTGTCAGGGAATTCAATTCTCTTAGCTTCTCTTAAAAGGCTCTCTGTAAGAGGTCCTCTCTTAAGAGCATTCTCCATATCAACAATAATCTGGAGCTTATCAATAAACCATAAGTCTATCTTAGTAATATCATGCATCTTGGCTGCAGAAATGTGTCTTCTTAAACCTTCAGCTATCTTCCAGATTCTTCTATCATCTACAATTGCAAGCTCTTCAAGAAGCTCTTCATCTGTAAGTCCTGTAAAGTCATATGACATAAGGCTGTCAACATGCTGTTCAAGAGAACGTATAGCCTTCATAAGACCACCCTCGAAGTTATCAGAAATACTCATAACCTCACCTGTAGCCTTCATCTGTGTTGTAAGTGTTCTCTTAGCTGAGATAAACTTATCAAATGGAAGTCTAGGAATCTTAACTACGCAGTAATCAAGTGCTGGCTCGAAACTTGCATATGTCTTTCCTGTAACTGCATTCTTAATCTCATCAAGTGTATAACCAAGTGCAATCTTAGCCGCAACCTTAGCAATAGGATAACCTGTAGCCTTAGAAGCTAATGCTGATGAACGGCTTACACGAGGGTTAACCTCGATTACACAGTACTCAAAGCTGTCTGGATGAAGTGCATACTGTACATTACATCCACCTGTAATGCCTAATTCATCAATAATTCTTAATGCAGATGTTCTTAACATCTGGTATTCCTTATCAGAAAGTGTCTGTGAAGGAGCTACTACAATACTGTCACCTGTATGAACACCAACTGGGTCGATATTCTCCATGTTACAGATAGTAATACATGTTCCGTTGCTGTCACGCATTACTTCGTATTCAATTTCTTTCCAGCCGGCGATACAACGCTCAACTAAAACTTCGCCAACTCTTGAAAGTCTTAATCCATTCTCAAGAATTTCTCTTAATTCCTGCACATTGTTAGCGATACCACCGCCGCTTCCACCAAGTGTGTAAGCCGGACGCAGAACTACCGGATAACCAATCTTAGCGGCAAATGCTTCGCCATCCTCAACGTTGTTAACAACAAGTGATGGTGCACATGGCTCACCAATCTTTTCCATAGTTTCCTTGAACATAAGGCGGTCTTCTGCCTTCTTGATTGTAAGTGCAGTTGTACCAATAAGCTTTACATTATGCTCCTCAAGGAAGCCTGTCTCTGCAATTTCCATTGCAAGGTTAAGTCCAGCCTGTCCACCAAGTGTAGGTAAGATGCTGTCTGGCTTTTCCTTTAAGATAATCTGCTTTAATGCTTCAACTGTAAGAGGCTCAATATATACCTCATCAGCAATATCTTTATCTGTCATGATAGTAGCAGGGTTAGAGTTAACCAGTACTACCTCAATTCCTTCCTCTTTAAGAGAACGGCATGCCTGTGTTCCGGCATAGTCAAATTCTGCTGCCTGACCAATAACGATTGGACCAGAACCTATAACTAATACTTTCTTAATACTCTCAATCTTTGGCATGTTCTTAGTCCTCCTTCTTCATCATATCCATAAATCTGTCAAACAGGTACGCTGTATCCTGTGGACCTGCGCAGGCTTCTGGATGGAACTGTACTGTGAATATATTCTTACCAACATATTCAAGTCCCTCATTAGTCTTATCATTAACATTCTCAAATGCAGGTACTGCAACCTTACTGTCTAATGTGCTTTCATCTACAACATAACCATGGTTCTGTGATGATATATAACATTTGCCAGTCTTTAAATCCTTAACAGGATGGTTAGCACCTCTGTGTCCGTACTTAAGTCTGTGAGTATCAGCTCCAGTAGCAAGTGCCATAAGCTGATGTCCAAGACAGATTGCAAATATTGGTACATTGCTGTTATACAGTTTCTTAATCTCTTCAATTATCTCTACACATTCCTTAGGATCTCCAGGACCATTAGATAACATAATTCCATCAGGATTAGTTGCAAGAATCTCTTCTGCCTTAGTATATGCAGGATATACTGTAACTTCACAGCCTCTGTTATTAAGTGATCTTGCAATATTCTTCTTTGCGCCAAAGTCCATAAGAGCAACCTTAGGTCCTTTTCCTGGAAGAACATACTTTTCTGAACATGTAACCTTTCTTACAACGCCCTTAACACTGTACTCCTTAATCTTAGGAAGTACCTCATCAAGATTATAATTCTCATTAGTTGTAATCATACCGTTCATAGTACCCTTTTCTCTTAATATCTTAGTAAGGGCTCTTGTGTCAATCCCACAAATACCTGGGATATCATTATCAAGAAGGAATTTCTGGATAGGATCTTCATTTCTGAAGTTGCTTGCCATTCTGGAAAGCTCACGTACAATATATCCATCTGGCCATGCTTTCTGGGATTCCATATCCTTATAGCACACTCCGTAATTACCGATAAGAGGATATGTCATTGTTACTGCCTGTCCTGCGTATGAAGGATCAGTCAGCACCTCCAGATATCCTGTCATAGATGTGTTAAAGACAATCTCACTAATAACTTCACGGGTCGAACCTATGCTGGTTCCTTCAAAGACCGTTCCATCTTCAAGTATCAAAAATGCTTTCATGAATGCCACCTTAATTCCTTTCGTTTATTTAATTTAATCATATGCCAAGAGGCGCTAAAATGACTTTTGCGCAAAAAAAAAGACACAAAAATGCCTTTTTTCTCTCAAACTTTACAATATGTTACCATAATTAAATGTAATTTTCAAGCAAATATTTATCTATATATTGCATAAAAATACATACCTTAAAAACAGCCCCCAAAACAGGAGGCTGTCATCTATAATCTTCTGTTATATCATCTCGTTCTTGAGATTCCTTCTCTGCTTACTGACCACACCTGAACACAGTCTTTATCAGACTTATTCATCATATTTTCCACCAATGTATTATTATTCTTTCCAAACCAGTTCTTTGCAAGAGCTTCTGCTGCGGGATTAATCAATGATTTAAGATATGAATTAGAAGAAACTTTAAGACACAACTTTTTCTTCTTCTTCCATTGAGCATATATTGTCATATTACCGCCATCATCTTCAACAAGCTTCGAAACTACATCCTTATTTTCGTACTTTGTCCCTTTTCCATCTTCTTCAGTGTTCCATGAATCAAAATCATATCCAGGTCTTAGTGGCGGATCCGGAAGTTCATTCTCTTTCTCATATCCTGTGATAATTGTAGAACCGGCATCATATCCACCATTAGAATCAATATTAATATTGTATATATTCTCTTTCCACACAGCTGACATATCAACAACTGCACCAAGCTTATCAGCCAGATTAAGCTTTCCAGGCACGCCGCCTTCAACATATGTGCCGTCTTCTGTCTCCCAGCCTAAACCTGTCCAGCCGGTAAGACTATATAGCTGCGATACACACGGAAGCTCATCTTCTTCATCATATGTATAGAATCTGCTGTAATAACCTTCATCCTCATACCAGTCCCAGTCTGAATTATCAATAATCTTCATCATCTCACTTGATTCTTCCGGCTTATTGCAATACAGATGTACTTCATAAAAAATCGGCTGCCATATCGCATACAAAACAGCCTTTCCGCTATCATCAGGCGTCAGGTCAACAACAGACATAGTTGAATAAAACTTTCCTGTATCATCACTTTTCGTATTCCAGCCAGACAAATAATACCCTTTTCTTGACAGACTGCTTCCTTTAAGTCTGATTCTGCTGCCAAGCTTTGATGTAATATTCTCCATATAACCGGTAACCTCTGCGTCTGTGTTATTATCAAATGTAATTATATAATCCCATATAGCATAGACAGTCACATCTTTGTTATAATCACTCAGATCTTCCGGTTCTAATATGCCAGAGTCACCATATCTGTCAAAGGACCATCCGGTAAATATAAGTCCATTATCAGCAGATGCACCCTCAGTAAAACCTGTCAGTTCATCCCCTCTTCCATAATAAGCATCCTCATCATCTGGAAGATAAGCTTTAATGCCTCTGTCAGCTGCAACTCCTGCGCTATAATGAACTGTAAATGTCTGTCTTTCCCATATTGCTTTGATAACAATATCTTCTTCCGTATAAGCCCCTATTTCAACCCGAATGCCATTCTTTCCATAATCAGTATGCCATCCTTTGTCTCCTGAAACTTCCCAGCCTTTCAGAATATATCCATCCCTGCTTACCGCACCAATTCTTAGATATGGTGTAACTCCTACGCAGTCATAATAATTAGATGTTACTGTATCTGCTTTCGGCACAGATGCCTTATAATCAATAATAGTATGGTATTCTCCATAACGGTCAGCAAGATATTCCCCAATTCTCAGATCATCATTCCATTGTCCGGCATTATCTCCATTATCAATCTGCGACTGATAATATATCTTATCACATGTTCCTCCACCAAGATCAATAGTAATATTATGATGAACCTTATACTCGTCTTCTGCTGCATATGATATCACCGCCCAGCCAATAACAAGTATACCTAATAGTACAACCGCTGCTGTCAGGCGCTTTTTCTTTCCATGTCTGCTTTTCATATTACAATCTCCTTATGAATAATCCTCATTCACGTCCCATGTCCATAAGAAAATGCATATATCAAAAAAACATGCGTAATATTATAATTCCTTTTGCTATAATTATAATACCACGCATGTTTATATTATTCAAATATTTTTTACACTTTAATAAATATTTAATCTTTTATCTCAACCTGACCAATATATTTCCACGTACTTCCTTTATCAGATGACTGATATTTTGCCGCCGTTTTTCCATCATTATAAACAGCATTTTTGCCCTGGGTAAGATATATTGTTATAATTCCGGTAGAATCTACAACTGGTGTAAGAGCTTCCTTATATACATCGCTCCATCTTAACTGTTCTGAAGAATCTGCACCGTTTTTTCCGGAATCAGTCTTAGTTTCGGTCTCCTGCCCCTGTGGATTCGCAGCTGAACTATCAAGTTCCTGCTCCTCAAGCATTACCTTTGCAAATGTTTTACCACCATCATCTGTCTTATAAAGATTACTATCCATACCTTCAACGTAATCATAACAGAAAAAACCAACATCTGATGACACATAAACAACACCCTTAATTATATTAGTAGCCGGTCCGCTTCCAACTATATCCCAGCTTTCTCCACCATTACTTGTACTGTATATCCTTGATGATTCATTAGTATCATTACTCTTTGCATATCCGCAGACAATCACACCATTGTCAGAATCAAAGAATTTTACATAATAATAATCAGCAGTATATATCTTATCAAGCTCACATGTTGTCCAGTTTTCACCTTTATCATCCGAATAAACAACAGTAACCGGAATTTTAGTGTTATTAACTGTCTTTCCTCCATACACAAAAGCAGTTTTTTCTGTGGTTATCATATAACTGCCTTCTTTAAGTGTTGTTGAACTGTTAGGCTCATACAACAGATAAGAATAAGATACAGGAACCGAAATATATTTTTCTCTATCATAAGTGACAAGAAGTGAATTATCCTTTATTGAATAATTAGCAAGCTGATCCTTATTAGAATTACTTGTAATCTCTGTATCTCCGCCTGAATCGATTCCCTGCTGTGCATAATACTGTTTCAGTCCATAGTCTTCTGAACTCATGACTGAAGTAACATAAAGCTTCGCAGTATTATCATAGTTGTTATCAAGATAAAATGAAACCACCCACTCACATTTTATTCTTACGTCGTCCTGAATACCTTCCCACGAAGAAAAATAATCCGAATTAAGATTCTGCGGAATAACCCAGAAGGACAGCAGAACAGTATTGCTTGAAAGGTCAAGCACGCTTACTGAATCAATACCTGATTTTACAATATACTTTGAATATGGAACATATTTCTGTCTGTACTGTGAGATATATTTTTCAAGCCATTTAGTTCCAAGCCCCACCATATCCGGATTAGTAAAATTAGACACATTATCATTATCATAATCAGATACATAATCATCAGATACAACATTCCACTGATCATCAATTCTTATTGAAAATGTATAACGTGATTTAATATCCAGCTTATTTTCCTGATATTTAGATACATAGCTGTATACAAACACCCCTATGACAAGAAGACTGAATATAACCAGAACTGCATATGTAATTATTTTTGTCTGAAATCTTCTGCTTTTCTGATACATAATCGTCCTCCTGCTTTAATTAAAATTCTCTTTTATTATGCATTGCCTCTCTTATTATCACACGATAATACTTATACCACCACAGAAAATACATTGCGCCTGCTCCAACAAGAAACATAACACAGACAACAAACGGATGTATTGCATATATCCAGCTTGCTGCAATTCTGCCATTAAGCACAGGCAGTCCATATGCAAGTATTACACATATAGCCATTATTGTGCCATTAAGGACACTTCTGTTTTCGTACACACCTCTGAAATGGTCAAATGTTATAATTGCCATCATCTCACCCACAGGTCTTGCACATGCTGTAACAATGCACAACATAAGTGCATTAAATACCGGTTCTCCAAGTATTATAAGTATAATAAAATAGAATACAAATTCTGTTACTATCTTATATATAAATTTCCCCAAAAAATTCATATACGGACTAACAAGCATTACACGAATCATAAGATAATCCCTGTCACCCATTGCAAATATTGTTGTATTAGCAAGACTTCCACATATAGTTGAAAGCATTATAAACAGATATATTATAGAAATATCCTGATGAATCCTTATTAGTGGAAAGAAATATGCAAGTATTGTATAGGGAACATATATAAGAAGAATTACATACATGAACTTTCTTATAAATTCCCATGCAAGCATAAATATCTGTGCCATAGTTCCAACGATAGCCCTGCTTTTTGATTTTTCACCAAAAGCATCATCCTTCACCAGTTTCCTTATTACAGGAAAACTCTTTATCATCTTAATTCCTGCCTCTGTTCCCTCATAATATCGTAATATTTTCTCAGCAAACAGCTTTCTAAATAATTTCATTGTCTGCCTCCCCAAGTATGTCTAATACAGCTTCTTTTATCTCTGGAATCTGCATAGTTTCATGTGATATAGGATTGAGTTCACCATTGTTAAGAACCAGCACATCCTTTGATATTCTATGTGCAATATCCAACAAACCTGTTGATATAAGAATTATATGGTCATTCTTATATTCATTAAGAACTGAAAGCATATCATCAATATATTCATCAGTACAATAATCAAGTGCCTCATCAAACATCATTACATATGGTTTCTGAATAAGAAAAGCTGCTAACTGAAGCCTCTTCTTCTCCTCAAAACTGTAATCTGCAATATGTCTGTCTCTTATCAGCCCTGTAAGCTTCACTTTATCAAGATAATATTCAGGCTTTTCGCTGTTCTTATTCATATCACAGAGCATACTGATAAACTGATATCCTGTAATAAGCATAGGCAGAACACTCTGCTTTGCAGCAAAGAAAAGCGTGCACTTCTCCTTAGTCTCAACAGTGCCTGAATCTACAGCAATATCTCCTGCGATACACTCAAACAGAGTTGTTCTTCCTGCTCCTGCACCGCCAAGAACCGGATATATATTTCCTTCTTCAAATGTATATTCAATATCAGTAAGAATTTCGTTCTTACCAAAACTTTTCTTCAAATGATTCAAATGTAACATTTATAAATCTCCTGCATCAAATGTGTCATATCATTATATTACATATTTATTTGGTTTGTAAACCTTCAAAACCTTATTATATTGCATTTATTCAGCAACAATGATATAATTTTGAAATATTTTGCTAATAATATTAAAAAATGTAGAGGTGTACAATATTGAAAGATTTTTTTAAAAGAAAAGGCTGGAGAATATGCTTTGCAGCATATATATTTATATACCTTCCATGGTTTTCGACTCTTGAAAAAGTTATTAACAGTGATTATCCCGGGCTTCATATCATCAATATTCCTTTTGATGATATGATACCTTTCTGTGAGTATTTTATAATTCCATATGTATTATGGTTTTTGTATGTGGTTGCAGCGTGCATATATATGTATTTTAAGGCAGATAATAAAGAATTCTTACAGTTTGCATTATCGCTTGTAATCGGTATGTCACTTGCTCTTACAATATGCATGATATATCCTAATGGTCTTACATTAAGGCCTGATTATATTCCCGATAACTTCTGTGGAAAGATAATCAATGCACTATATACAATAGATACTTCAACAAATGTATTTCCAAGTATACATGTATACAACTCGCTTGCAGTTAATTTTGCATTACTGCGTTGCAAAGCTTTAAAGGGACATATAATAACAAAGACATTATCTTCAATCCTTTGCGTCCTTATATGCCTTGCAACCGTGTTTTTAAAGCAGCATTCTGTAGTCGATGTAATCGGAGCAATAATTCTTTATATCGTTCTTTACATTTTCATATATGTTATTGACTACAGCCGTTTTAAGAAAGCTTAGTGAATTCTCTTTAAACATTTTGAAAGAAGTTCTATAAGAAGAACTACAACAAACAATACAATAAGAATTGAGCCAACGGCGTCCCATCTGTAATTGTTCATGTAGACAATCAGTGGGGCGCCGATTCCACCTGCTCCAACAAGTCCTAATATACTTGCCGACCGCACATTCACATCCAGTCTGTACATCACAGCATCCTTAAACTGGAACTTAAGTTCAGGCACCGCCACATGCCGTAATCTTGCTATAAATCCCGTTCCTGCACATTTGCACGCATTCCATGCCGCCATATTCCAGTTGTCTACTGCAACTGTGAATCTCTTTGTCAGAAGTCCGATACTGCACATCATCATTGTAAGCACTCCGGCAAAGCTGCCAGGTCCCGTAACCCTTATAAATATAAGCCCATACACATACACAGGTACAGTTCTTATTGCCATAACAACAAGCCTGCCAATAAAAGCCATAGGTGCTGGAATGAATTTTCTCGAATTAATCAATGTAAGTATTACTGCAAACACTGCTCCGGCACATGTTCCCGCAACTGCGATTGCAATAGTTTCAAGCATAAGATACATAACGCCACTCTTTCCGGTCATAAACATGTATTCCCAGTCCGGATGTGTAATTCCGTGCATAATCGCACCAACAACCTTAATACCAAGCTTTGATGTTGATACATCTTTAACTGCACTGAGACTGTATACAAAAAATACCATGATACATACACTTATAATCACATTTGCAGTTGTATTTCTCTTAATACGTCCATCAAGATATGCTTTCAGGAATGTACTTATTCCTTCAACCACAAGCACTGCGACAAAAAGCATAACAAGAATCATTCCAACCCTGCTGTATTCACGCCAGCTTATCTTTTCATTAAGCAGTAGTCCTATTCCTCCTGCACCTACATAGCCAAGTATTGCCGCATGTCTTATATTAGCTTCCAGTACATAAAGTGAATTGCTAAGATATCCCGGCAGCAGTTCAATAATAACTGTCCGTGAAAATGCTTTAAATTTTCCTGCTCCTATAGCTGTAACTGCTTCATATGGCTTCAGTGTCAGGCCTTCAATATCCTCACCACCAATTCTTGCCATTACAGCCCATGTCGATACAGCTATTGCAATAGTTCCTGCTGCCGCACCAAGCCCCCATATAAATGTTGCTACAAGTGCAAGTATAAGCACAGGTATTGTTCTTACACACTGTACAATAACTCTCACCACAATCCTTACATATGATTTCTTAATAAGATTGCCTGCATATAAAAATGCAGTAAAAAGTCCAAACACAGCACCTATAAATGTACCCGCAATTGACATCTGCACAGTCTTAATAAGTGGTTCTATAACCTTACCACAATATCCTGTATCCGGTGGGAACATTCTTTTTATGAATAATACAGCCTGACTGCCTCTATTTATAATCACATTCATATCAAAGCCTGTTACAGCAAAACAGAATATTATTATAAAAAGCATTACCAGTGTAGTAATTCTTCTGATAACCTTCATTCTATTCATGCTTTTCATACGCACCACCATATATGAATTCAATATTCTCATCTGTTACCTCTGACGACTTTTTATCAAGTACAAGTCTGCCGTCAGCAATTCCTATAATTCTGTCCGATTTCTTCAATGCAAGCTCTACCGAATGACTGTTCATAATAACCGTTATATTGTACTGCCTGTTAAGCTGTACAAGAATATCAGTAATCTGTTCTGCACTATATGGGTCTAGAGAAGCAACCGGTTCATCCGCAAGAATAATATCAGGCTTCTGCATTAGTGCCCTTGCAATTGCAACTCTCTGTTTCTGTCCTCCAGAAAGTTTTCCCGCATATGAATACATTTTTTCAGATAATCCCACTGCTTCAAGCTGCTTTCTTGCATATTCCTTCTGTTCCTTAGTGAATATACCCAAAAGTGCCTGAAAAGCATTTCTATCTGCCAATGCCCCATTAAGCACATTGTCTAAGCAGGTAATTGTATCAACAAGGCAGAAATCCTGATATATAGTGCCTATTGTTTTCTGAATATCTCTTTTCTTTCTTCCCTTAAGCTTTGTAAAATCCTGGTTATTAATAATAATACGGCCTGCAGTTGGCTTAATCATTCCATTAAGCAAGCGAAAAAGAGTGGTCTTTCCAGCACCACTCTTTCCAATTACTGATATGAATTCGCCCTGTTCTACTGAAAAACTAATGTTATCAAGGGCTTTGTCTCCACCTTTATATAATTTACTTACACTGTCTATCTGTAACATGTATATTGTCCTCCCAGACAGCTTAAAGGTGAATTATTTCTTTAACATATTCTGCGCCGCACGCTCTGCAGCATAGTCAGAGCTTTGGGCATACTGATATCCAATATGGCTTAATACATTCAAAACTTTAAGTCCGTCTTCACTTTTTCCTATATTAATACAAGCATCTGCAAATGCTTTCTTAAAGCCTTCTGACATAATATCTGAATTCTTACTAACACATATTGTATCATCCATTATCTGATCTGTCACTGCCAAAACTGCAGTCTGTTTATAACAATCATCTGTACCACCAAATTTGCTCATCCAGTTAGCTGCATATTTTGCTCTCATATGTGCAAATCCAACGATAACATCAACCTGTCCTGCTGCAAGTCTTGACATAGATGTTGTATATGAATCAGACTGTACGACATTGGCAAGGTCACTTATCTGCTTACCATAATTATTGTAAAGCCACAGACTTGGGTATATATAACCTGATGCTGATGAAGCACCCATTACAGCCCATGTTGCACCATTCAAATCATCCCATGTAAGCTTCTGTCCTGCATTAACCTTGGCAGCAAGCTCCTGTCCCTTAGTACTTGGTCCTGCAAGAATTATTGAACGGTAATATGTTGTAAGATTATCTGTAAATGCTTCCTCCGTTCCGTCATTCCAGTCCTTGGCATTAAGAGAATCCTTGTTAATAGCTTTTCTCTGTGCAGTAAGCAGAACATCACAGTCATCATCATATGTAACATAAGTTCCGCCAGAAATAAATCCTGCATCTGTTGTTCCGGCACTTAAAGCTTCTCCTACTGCACTGTAAGAAGTTCCTACTGTAATCTCAACATTGCCTACATTATAGCCTTGTGCAGCAAGTTCATCTTTAATCATGCCGCCAAGAGGCTCAAGTCCTGTAAGCAGCGTATCAGCATCCTGATACGGTGCAATCATTATTCTGAATGTATCAATATCCTTAGAATCTTCTTTAGTTGTATCTTTTGCACAGCCTGTCAGCCCTGCTGATAATCCCACACAAAATGTCGCTGTAAGTAACACAGCCATTCCTTTTTTCAAATATTTTGTTAATTTCATTATTTTGTCTCTCTTCCAATTTCCTTTAACATATTTTTATCGCTTCTAATTGTAGCACATGCAACAGTAGTAAGCATATTACCTGTAATAGTAGCAGACGCACCAGACTGAAATGCCTTAATTCCATCTCCTGTAAGAAGTGCTCTTCCTGCACCAAGTCTTATATCAGCCTCCGGGTTAATATATCTAAAGAATGCAATTGTTCTTAATATCTCAGGCTCTGTAAGCCTTCTCTCATTCTCAAGCGGTGTACCCTTAATAGGCATCAGTGTGTTGAGCGGGATAGAGTCAACTCCGACTTCCGCAAGACTTATCGCCATATCAAGTCTGTCTTCCCAGCTTTCACCCATTCCTATTATGCCACCTGAACACGCCCACATACCTTCTGCTTTTACAAGCTTTAAAGTTTCAATCTTCATATCATATGTATGTGTAGTGCATATATTAGGGAAATTTCTTCTTGAAGTCTCAATATTATGGTGGTAACTGGTAACACCCGCTTCATGAAGTCTGTGAAGCTGCTCTGCATTAAGAAACCCCATAGATGCACACAGCTCAATATCACATTCTTTATTCATAGTCTCATAAGCATGAACAGCCTTTTCAAATTCTTTACCAGTAAGAGCTTTTCCAGCTGTAACAATCGAAAAACGGTCAACACCTTCTGACTCATTCAGCTTACACGCTTTTACAATATCCTCTTCCGGAAGAAAATCATACACTTCACAATCTGTATGGTTATGTGCTGACTGTGCACAGTACTTACAATCCTCTGGACATTTGCCGCTTCTTCCATTAATTATAGAACATAAATCAACCTTATCTCCAATAAAATGCTTTCTTATCCTGTCTGCCCCTTCACAAAGTTCATCCAAATCGCAATCCAGGAAAAAGGATAAGTCGTCCTGCCTTGTAATTCTTCTTCCATTAATAATCTCTTCAGCAAGTTCTAATGGTGTCATAATTGATATACCTCTTTTTAAAATTTTTATTTGATTATAGAACTGAAAATAGCGAATGTCAACAAATTGCATCTTGCAGTTGACATTCGCTATATGTAATTACCCACTGGTATTCTTTATCTCTTACCTATATCTGCCATATTATGTATAACATCATATATATTTTCTACAGTTGAGGTTATTCTGTTATTAAGATCTGTACAGCTCTTAGCAAGCTTTCCTACCTCTAATGCTACAACTGAAAAGCCTTTTCCCGCCTCGCCGGCTCTTGCAGCCTCAATAGATGCATTAAGTGCAAGAATATTCTGCTTTCTCTGGATACCATCAAGCTGCTTGGTATTCTCCTTGATATCTCTCACATATTCTTCACAACTCTTAACACCACTTGTAAGCTTTGTAATCAATTGTCCATTATACTTAGAATTATATTCTGAATTAATAAAATTATTAAGTACTGCTCCTAGCAGGTTAGCTGCTGCATTAATCTCTGCCTCTGTTCTTACTGTAACTTTTCCTAACGCCTCAATATACTCATCCTCATTAATCCCCAGTTCTCTTGCAACACCTCTGAATTTCTCTTCATTCGGATGCTCAGGTAAAACCTGACCTCCGATTACAGAGCCAAGTACCGTACCATCGTTTAACTTAAGCGGAATACCAAAATCCACAAGTCCAGCATGACAATGATATACACCTTGTCCTTCAGCATCACATTTCTCACATCTTCTGCATCCTTCCTTACTTCCTCTGGTAAGCTTTATACAGAAATCTGTAAAGTTGTAACACTCGGAAATATACTTTCCATCAGCTCCAACTGCAACCGTAGCTAATCCTGTTGCCACAGCCCAGTCAGACATAATTGATTCAAACTTCTCCATATCAGCAAAATCTTGAATCTTCATGCTTAAACCACCTCTTTTTCAATTGTTACATGTATTGATTGAGTAAATTTTAACAAATAAGGCCTCTAAAGTCAATGAATATGAGTAATTATCAACATTTTTATGTACTGACTCTGTATTAATGATGGAACAGTCTCATTCCGGTAAAGCACATAGCCATTCCACGCTTATTAGCTGTTTCTATAACCTGATCATCTCTTACAGAGCCGCCAGGCTGTGCTACATACTTAACACCTGACTTGTATGCTCTCTCAATATTATCTCCAAATGGGAAAAATGCATCTGAACCGATTGTTACATCAGTGTTGCCTGCAAGCCATTCCTTCTTTTCCTCTGTTGTAAATACAGATGGTTTCTCTGTGAATACTCTCTCCCAGTCATTGAGAATATCTTCATACTCATCACCGATATAGAGATCAATAGCATTATCTCTGTCAGCACGACCTACACCATCCTTAAATGGAAGATTAAGGACTTTTGGATTCTGGCGCAGATACCAGTTATCTGCCTTCTGTCCTGCAAGTCTTGTACAGTGGATTCTTGACTGCTGTCCTGCTCCGATACCAATTGCCTGTCCATTCTTTACATAGCATACAGAATTAGACTGTGTGTACTTAAGTGTTATAAGTGCAATAATCATATCAATCTTAGCAGACTCTGGAATATCCTTATTCTCTGTTACAACATTTGATAAAAGTTCCTTGTCAATAACGAACTCATTTCTTCCCTGCTCAAATGTTACGCCAAACACCTGCTTTCTCTCGATTGGTTCAGGCTTATACTCAGGGTCAATCTTAATAATATTGTAATTGCCCTTCTTCTTAGCCTTTAATATCTCAAGTGCCTCTGGCTCATATCCAGGAGCAACAATACCATCTGAAACCTCATGCTGGATAAGCTTTGCTGTAGCAGTATCGCATACATCTGATAATGATATAAAATCACCAAAAGATGACATTCTGTCTGCCCCCCTTGCTCTTGCGTATGCACATGCGATTGGGCTTAATTCTCCGATTGCTTCATCAACCCAGTAAATCTTCTTCTCAACATCTGTAAGAGGAAGTCCAACTGCAGCACCTGCTGGAGATACATGCTTGAAGGATGTTGCTGCCGGAAGTCCTGTAGCTTTCTTTAACTCCTTAACAAGCTGATATCCGTTAAATGCATCAAGAAAATTAATATATCCCGGTCTGCCGTTAAGAATCTCTACAGGAAGGTCTCTTCCATCTTCCATAAATATTCTTGAAGGCTTCTGATTAGGGTTGCATCCGTATTTTAACTGAAATTCGTTCATATTCTTTCTCCTTAATTTAATTACTTTACATTCTTGTTAATAATTCTTGTTTCATATTCACCTGTAGCAATATCAATATATCTCACAAAAAGTGAAACCTTGTTATCTGCATTAAGATTATCCCATATCATCTGTGTGAATTCTTCGATATCACCAGATATCTTAACCCATGTAGGTTCTCCCTCATAGCTTGGAAGTGGATTGCCATCACCCATATATGTATGGATATAATGTCCTTCTCCTGCAAATGCTGCATCATATGTATATGTGTGTCTTTCACAGATGTCAGGATTACCATTATGGCTCTTTAATATAGACATTGCATATGAATATTCATTATTCTCAATATGAAGCACACTTGAAATTCTTGGAGTATAGTTAGGTGCATCATGCTCATATTTTCTTACTCTTAAAGATTCCTCAAATGTTTTACCTTCTGAAAGGCCGTCATAAACCGTATCAGTCTGGTCTCCATTAGTAACTATAGTATTATTGCCAAGTACTCTTACAGGGGCATAGATAATAAGCTCTGGTGCAACCAAAAGTGTTGATGGGTCAAAAGCTTCTGTTCTGATACCCTCTCCGTCCTGTACAAATACACGGTTACGGCTGCTCTCGCTTCTTCCCATAATAAAGTAAGCTGAAACCGCCTTCTTACCATCCTCTGACATACCGGCAACAATTCCTCTGCCCGGATAAGCACATCCTGATAATTCCTCTGAAAGGTTCTTAATTGTCATAACTGACCTCCTGTTAAATGTGATGACTGCGTTCGCTCATCATGGTTCTTTTCGCGAGTAGCGATGGGAATATCCGTAAAAAATCCCCAATCCATGCAAGCATGATTGTGAATTTTCGCTCCTATTCCCATCACTACTAATTTGCCGCATGCGGCAAATGCAAAAAAACGACCGTCTGGGAACGCAGCTTATAGCTTAACGTTGCCCAGGCGGTCGGCTTTTCTTAATATAAACTGTACTCCCTGTGGGTTATCCCACAATGCCTATAAGGCATCTTCCGCCAGTTGTACAGTACTTATTAATAACATACAACAAAAATAACTAAATTGCAACACCATTCTTCTTAAGAAGTTCTCTTGCTGATTCAACCGAATCAACACCTGTCGCATTCTTAATTGGTGCAAATTCTTTTTCTCTTACCACTTCGAATGGCAGACAACTGTCAAGCTCATGAATCATATCAAGAACAAGACTCTCGAACTTATATCCGTTAGGCTTTTCAGGCTTAACCAGATTACCATTCTCGTCAATATATGGAATCTTCTTCTCAACAATATGTAATGGAAGATTCTTTCCAACAATTCTTTCAAGGTCAGAAACCCCGAACAGATAATTAAGAATAACTCCGAAATTATATGCCGGATCGCCCTTTGCATTCTTAGCATCCATCATCTCTTTAGTAAGTTCATAATACTCAACAATAGAAGGCTTGCCATCTTCAAGACACATAACACCAACCTTCTCATCAGGAGCTGCCTTTCTTACAACCTTAGAACCAACTGCACAGTGCTTTTCAATTGTAGCGCCGATAAATACAGGGTCTGCAATTCTCTGAAGAACATTATCAACAGCGAATACATTAAGCCACTCAATTCCGTTATTTTCAAGAACCTCTGTTAATCCAGCCTTCTTTAAAGAGATATACCAGCCACCATTGCCATTAGGTGATGTAGCCATTCTTCCCTTCTCTTCAAGATATATCTTGCCATCATAATCAGTGGCTGCTGCCATCTCCTGCTTGAAGAAATGTACATATTCACTCTTATATCCGAAGAAGTCCTTCTCTTCAAAGAAAGAAACTGTAGCGTCATTATTCTTCTCACTAGTCATAACGAATAAATGTATATATGTACCTGTTTCCTTAACAACATCCATAAGATTATTAATAAGGCACTCGAATATATAAAGTTCCCTGTTAACTCCCACGTTATACATTCCTTTAGGATTATCAGAACCAAGTCTTGTTCCCATTCCGCCTGCAAGAAGAATTGCGCCAACCTTTCCAGCTTTAATTGCCTCTACACCTGTATTCTTAAATGTATCATAATCAGCTTTTATCTCATCCAGTTCCATTGCATCAAGAGGTGTAATCTCACCTTTCTTAACAAGCTCAGACTTATGTTCAATTGCAGATAAAACTTCCATATCAGTCTTATCAATCTGCTCAAGAAGTGCTGCCTTCTCATCATCTGATAATTCATCAAAATATCTCAATATCTGTTCCTGACCGTACTTTGAAAGCTTAAGCTTTGCCTCTTCTAAATTCACTTTAATTCCCTCACTTATCTAATAGCTTATTGTCTGACGACATATTTATAATTCTAACACATTAATAATTTCCTAGCAACTTAATAGATTCAGCTTCTTCTTCAATGCCTCTTAATGCATTCATAACTCTTGGATCATCAATATTACCCGCAAAATCAACAAAGAAACGGAAATTCCAACTCTTTCCTTCAACATTCCCCTCAATAGGTCTTGATTCAATCTTATTCATATTAAGCCCATTATATATAATATGGCTTAAAAGATTATATAAAGTGCCTGCTTCATTGGCTGTTTCAAACACAATACTCATCTTCTGTGCATTCTTAACGAACTTTCTTGTATTAGTAACAATAACAAATCTTGTTGTATTGCCTTCTTGGTCTGTAATTCCAGACTTTAAGATATCAAGACCATAAAGCTCTGCTGCTTCCTTACTCGCAATGGCAACATGAGTCTTATTATGCTCCTGAAAAATCATCTTTGCTGCAAGTGCTGTATTAGCCTGACTGATTCTCTGCCAGCTCTTGTGAGTATCTAAGAATCTGTCACACTGCATAAGTCCCTGTGGATGTGAATATACAGCAGTTACATTTTCAAGGTCAGTTCCCGGAAGTCCTAGCAACAAATGTTCAATCTTAACATAAGTTTCTGCTATTATGTAATTATTATATTCCTGTAACAGATCATACACATCAGCAACAATTCCGGCATTGGAATTTTCTATAGGAAGTACCGCATAATCTGCCTTTCCAAGCTTAACTGCCTCCATGCACTCTCTCCATGTAGGAACATTGAAATTATCAACATCCTTACCAAAGAAATTAATCATGGCAGCGTATGAATATGCGCCCGGCACCCCCTGATATACAACCTTACAGTTCTTTTTATTAATCTCATCAATTGCCTCATATGGTTCTCTTAAAGTCTGCCCCATCTTTTCAAGAAGCATATATTGATTCTTTCTCGAGTTAGCCATAATCTGTGCAAATAGGTCATCAATAGCATGAACATTATCGGGATTCCTGACAAGCTTCTTAACTGATTCCAACTTAGCTTTCTCGCGTGCCGGATCAAGAACCTTCTTTCCTGTCTCAATCTTATATTCTGCAACCTCAGTTGTCAGTTTCATTCTCTCTTCAAACAGTTCAACAAGCTGACTGTCGATTTTATCAATATTATTTCGTATTTCATTAAGATCTAACATATACTTCTCCTCTTTAAAGCGATGTATTGTTCTTATTGTATCACATTTTTAATGATATGCAATAAATGTACTTTATGTTATACTTAAGAAAATGTTCTTAAATAATGTTCATAAGGGAGTAGTGATAACATATGAAAAAAGCCATCACAATAAGTGTAATAACCATAATAGGATTATTACTCGCAGTATCAATATTTTTATCTATCCGAAGCAGCCGCATCATATACAACAGCGATAATGCTATCGGCAATTCAGCAGGTAACCTCAATAACGGAGGCTTGTTCTGCGAATACAATGACAAAATATATTTTGCCAATCCATACGATTACAACAAATTATATGTAATGAATTCAGACTGCACTAATGCCATGAAATTAAATGATGACAGTGTTGCATCAATCAATGTCTGTGGCAGTTACATATATTATGTCAAGAATAATTTCAAGCAGGAAACCATCGGAACAATATTCAGGGGACAGCTATTCGGTGTTTACCGCTGTGACTTAAACGGTGAGTCACTGAAAGCATTATACGACAGTCTTTCCGGAACAATAGCCTTATCCGGTAACTCGTTATACTACCAGCATTATAGTGACACAACACCTCTGGCTTTTCATAAAGTAGACATTGCAGGAAAGAAAGATACCAAAATTTCTGACACACCTTACTCACCTGCGTGCGTCCATAACGGAACAATATATTTTTCTGATCCTGCCGGAAAACATAACATATTAAGTTACGATACCAAAACTGATAAGACCTCTGTGTTATATGATTGCAATTCATATCTTGCAGATGTTGAGAACGGCTATGCATATTACATTGACTTAAGCAAGAACTATTCACTTGTAAGACTTAATACATCTAACAAAACTCTTGAATTATTATATGGAGAAAAAGGAAACAAAGTCGTTAATTATAATGTTTATGGCAACAAAATATTTTTTCAGGTGGAAAGCACAGATGGAATGACCGGACTTTACAGGATGAATATTGATGGAACGCAGATTGAAACTATTGCTATAGGCAATATTACCAACATTCACTGCACATCAAAATACACATTTTTCCAGTATTATGAAGATCAGGGGGTCCTTTACAGAGTAAGTACAAGCGGTGCTGATACATCTGTTGAACAGATTACTATTAAATAACATTTTTATAAATATCATAAATAAAAGCCCCGCACTTTCATATGAGTGCAGGGCTTTTATTATATATTACTCTTCAGTTTTCTCTTCTTCAATCTTAATTGAAAGCTCATCAAGCTGCTTAGCGTCTACTACATCAGGTGCATTAGTAAGGAGACAGGATGCATCCTTTACCTTAGGGAAAGCAATAACATCTCTGATTGAATCTCTCTTAGCCATAAGCATTACAAGTCTGTCAAGACCATAAGCAAGTCCTGCATGTGGAGGAACACCATACTTGAATGCATCAAGCAGGAATCCGAACTTTTCATTAGCAACTTCATCTGTAAGTCCAAGTGCCTTGAACATTCTGCTCTGAACATCAGCCTGATGGATTCTTACTGAACCACCACCGATTTCTGTTCCGTTAAGAACAATATCATAAGCCTTTGCACGAACTGCACCAGGATTAGTCTCAAGCATATCAAGATCCTCATCCATAGGCATTGTGAATGGGTGATGCATTGCAACATATCTTTCTTCTTCATCTGACCATTCAAACTGTGGAAACTCTGTTACCCATAAAAACTTATAATCAGACTTATCAAGAAGTCCCATCTGATCAGCAAGTTCTACTCTTAAAGCACCTAGTACATTCCATACAATCTTATTTCTGTCAGCAGCGAATAAAAGAAGATCCCCTGCTTCACCATCCATAGCCTTAACAAGGGCATTCATCTGATCCTCTGTCATAAACTTTGCAAATGATGACTTATATGAACCATCTTCGTGAATTGCAATATAAGCAAGACCTTTTGCACCATATCCCTTAGCAAAATCAACAAGTGCATCAATCTTCTTACGAGGCATGCTTCCCTGTCCCTTTGCGTTGATTCCTCTTACAGAACCGCCATTCTCAAGTGCTCCCGTAAATACTCCAAAGCCACAATTCTTAACAATATCTGATACATTCTGTAATTCCATACCAAATCTTAAATCAGGCTTATCAGAACCAAATCTGTCCATAGCTTCCTGCCATGTCATTCTCTGTATTGGAAGCTTTACATCAACATCAAGAACTTCCTTAAAAAGGTATGCAAGAAGTCTTTCATTAACATCGATTACATCATCAACATCAACGAATGATAATTCCATATCAATCTGTGTAAATTCAGGCTGTCTGTCTGCTCTTAAATCCTCATCTCTGAAGCATCTTGCAATCTGCATATATCTGTCATATCCAGAACACATAAGCATCTGCTTAAAGAGCTGTGGTGACTGTGGAAGTGCATAGAACTTACCTGGATGAATACGGCTTGGTACAAGGTAATCTCTTGCTCCCTCTGGTGTAGACTTAGTAAGCATAGGTGTTTCAATCTCTAAGAAACCTTCCTTTGCAAGAAATGCTCTTGTAAGAGTTGCAACCTTGCTTCTCATAATAATATTAGACTGGATATCCGGTCTTCTAAGATCAAGACATCTGTATTTAAGTCTGATATCTTCCTTGGTCTGGATATTTTCTTCTATTGGGAATGGAGGTGTCTCTGACTCTGAAAGAATTCTTAAAGTCTTTGCAGCAATCTCAATGTCACCTGTCTTTAAATTCTCATTAACGGCACCGCTTCTCTTAATAACTTCACCCTCAACAGCGATTACGAATTCATTACGAAGTGTATATGCCTTGTCGAAGCCTTCCTTACCAATTATATTTTCATCAAAAAGAATCTGGAGAATTCCACTTCTGTCTCTTAAATCAACAAAAATAAGTGAACCAAGATTTCTTCTCTTGGCAACCCAACCCATTACAGTAACCTTCTTACCAATATCAGCTGATGAAACCTCCGTACATCTGTGCGATCTCTTTAAGCCAACCATTGACTCTGCCATCTTACTTTACCTCTTTCCTGTAATTAAATACTAATCTGCGAAGGATAGAATATCTTCAAGACTAAGATTTTCTAAGTCTACCTTACTATTTCTTATTATCTCAAATGTTTCTTCCTCGTGAATCATTCGCTGAAACTCAATAAATACTCTCATATCAAGATTCTTAATCTCTTCAATAAGAATATTCACAGCCGTATCAATGTCAAATGCTTTCCTATACGGCCGTTCAGATATCAGCGCAGCAAATTCATCTGTCACCTTAAGAATTCTTGCACCCAATGGAATATCTGTCCCCTTAAGATTATCAGGATAACCACTTCCATCGTAGCACTCATGGTGATAGAGAACAACTTTCATTATATTATCTGAATAATCATAATTTTTCAATACATCAAAGCTGATTTTAGAGTGCATTCTCATATATTTCATCTCTTCGACTGATAATTCGCCCGAATTTCTGCCATATAAGTATTCTGATAATTTAAGTTTTCCAATATCATGCATCATTCCGGCAATCTTGAGTTCATAACATTCCCGTTCATCAAGCTTAAGTCTCTTAGCAAGCTCATATGTAAGGTTAGCAACAAGAATCCCATGTTCTATACCACTCTTATAGTCATTAAAAATATATTGCAAATGTTCATTCCCATTAATGTCCGTACTATGTCCCATTAGTAATCTCCCTGCTGCCAGTATAATATTTATTAACAAATTCATTAGCAGGAAGTGGTCTGTCAAAATAAAATCCCTGTATAACATCACAACCATAAGAAACAACTGTATCGAGTTCCTCTTTAGTCTCAACTCCCTCAAATACAAGTTCATATTCTACCATCTTAAGCATCTCAATCAGTGACTTTATAACCTGTCTTCCTTTATTACTCTTTAATGACCTGTTTGCAAATACTCTGTCAAATTTTATAATATCAGCAGGAATATTGGCAATCTGGTTAAGTGATGAATATCCCGAGCCAAAATCATCAACATTAATCTTAAATCCCTTTGCCCTTAATGCATTAATAACATCAATCATAGCATCCAGTGCATCAATAAATATTGTTTCAAGTATCTCAAGTTCAACAAGTGATGAATCAATCTGATACTTATCCTGCAGCCGAAGCATATATTTTAACAAATCTTCACTTGTAAATCTCTGCCTTGATATATTAACCGAGACAGGAACAGGCTTAATTCCCTTATCAATGCATTGTCTCTGGAAAGCAAAGGTTTTATCAAGCATAATGTCATCAAGCTTTCCTATCATTCCTGTATGTTCAAGCACTGGAACAAATCTGGCTGGTGAAACAAGCTCGCCTGCTCTTGTCTTCATTCTTACAAGTGCCTCTGCACCTGCAACACAATTATGCGATACGGATATCTTAGGCTGAAGGAAAATTTCTATTCTTTCTTCCTCGCACGCTCTCACAAATTCATTAGACATATCCATATGTTCAAGATATTCATTGCAATTATCCGCTGAATATACACAACATGGAATGTCAAATCTTCCTTTTGTTGACTTCTTTGCAAGATTAGCACGGTCAACCGCCATACGTACATCAAGTGATGGATCATCATAAAAATATAATCCAACATAAACATGCTGATACACCAGAGGATATCTTTCTGACAATTCTTTCTCGAAAATGCGGTTCTTTCTTGCAATATATTCTACTACATCTTCATCCGTCATATTATCAGCTTTATAGGCACCCCTGAACTGGTCAAACCCGATTCCGTGTGAAGCAAGGCACAATGGTTCATTAATAAAATAAAAGTCTGCAATATCCTGCATAACCTTGTCGCCTTCATCCATACCGTAAAAATCATTAATATACTTAAAATTACTTATGTCCAGAGCTAATAGAACAACCCTGTGTTCATTAGTGTTCACAATCTCACGCACTCTATTGTTAAACACATCATGCCCTGCCATTCCAAGATAACAGCCTCCCATAACGATTTCTCTCCTCATATACGTCCGTACTTCCAATATAATAAAATTATATCACAATACCAATAACAAATCCACCAGTTATTAATATATATAGTTCAAGTTACTTTAAAATCAATTGTTAACGCCATGATGTGACATTGGTGTGGTTGATATTATAGGTAAAAATGTGTATCCTTCCGATAACCCCCACTGTATTATCTGCTCAACCGCATCAACACTGAAATTCTTTATATCATGCTGCAAAACTACTGATACATTATTACCTTTAATCCCCGCTATAACATTAGCCACAACCTGTGATGTGCTTGTTGTTCCACCTGCATCTCCACTAGAAACATTCCAGTCACAATATCTGAATCCACGTTCCTCAACAGCACATACAAGCTGGCTCATTATGCCATAGCAGTATTTCTTACTTATTGTATTACTAGAACCACCTGGAAATCTTACAAGATCTGCTGCTTTTCCAGTCTGTGCAGTTATAATACTATTCATCTCGTCAAAATCTGCAAAATATGCATCTACACTCTGATATATCTTTGCATAATCATGTGATGCTGAATGTATTGCAACAGTATGCCCCCGCTGTGCTTCTTGTGCAATAAGATTCTGATAATCCGGTTTTCCATTAGTAACAAAAAATGTTGCCTTAACATTATATCTGTCAAGAATATCAAGCAGCTTTTCTGTATATGGTCCGGGGCCATCATCAAAAGTCAGATAAACAACTTTATCACCCGGATTAACTGCATCATCTGACATTGGTGCAACTACCTTCACAGTTCTTTGCACTTCAGATTCGTTACCACAATTATCAGATACATTGTATGTTACTGTATATTTTCCTGCATTAGCTGTATCAACATTCCCAGATACTGATACCTTGTCAGTTACATCTCCATCACATATATCCACAGCTGTATACCCTGGTTCACTATATGTATCTCCCATCCTGATATAATACACCTCACCACCGGTAAGTGATATCTGTGGAGCTGTAGTATCTTCTACATGTATAACACGTTCTGTAAATGCTTCATTACCAGAAGAATCTTTAACTGAATATACAATTGTAGTATCCCCTTTCGTATATGTATCAACCTCCGCAGAAGTCTCCACTTTATCTGTAATATCACCATCATAATTATCAACTGCAGAAAATCCTGCTTCTTCATAATTACTTCCGGCTTCTAAGGTAATCTCTGTATCTCCTGAAAGACTGATAACAGGTGCCTGGGTATCCACAACTTTTACTGCTACTTTTCTAGAAATATGTTTCTTCTTTCTTGACGCAACAATCTTAATGTCATACTTTCCAAGCTTTGTGACATCAACATTTCCCTCAATCTCTATATTTGTCTTATTATCTTTCTTTCTAAGTACATTCTTCTTAATAGTTTCATTAATATCCGCTTCATCATCGGTACTTCCATACTCAACAACTAAAGTATCAGGGCATGACACCGCCAGACTGTTCTCCTTAACAGATCTGATGATAAATATTATCACCAGCACCATAAGAACTGTAACAGAACCTGCCATTAAATATTTAACCCATCTATTATTCATAAAACATACCAACTTTCTCATTTGAACATAATATTGTATGGGTATTATACTTCTTTAATGCATAATAAGCCAGTAGAAACATTAATAAAATTAAACTATTTCTATAATTCTCCCCATTTTTGCATTAGTTCTGTGAGATATTGATATAACAGTCCTGTTCCTGCTTACCCTGTTTAATGCATCAAGCACATTTTTCTCAGTATCAGCATCAAGATTAGCTGTTATCTCATCTAGCAGAAGCAGTTCAGGCTTTGCTGCTGCAGCCCTTGCAATTGACAATAACTGCCACTGTCCCTGTGAGAAATCTTCCGGCTTGCATATAGTATCATATCCATTGTCAAGTTCCATAATTGCATCATGAATACCTGCTGCCTTAGCTGCTTCAATTACATCTTCATCAGTAATTGATACATCATACAGTGTTATCTGGTCTTTGACAGTTCCTGGAACCATATGAAAAGTCTGCTCAACATATCCATATATTCTCCTCTTTTCACTATCCGGAATAGCCGTAGCCTTCTGACCTGCAATTGATACGCTTCCTTTATCCGGCTCGTAAAGCCCAAGAAGGAGCTTGAATATTGTACTCTTTCCTGTACCTGTTCTTCCCGACAGAGTAACCTGCTCGCCCTCCTTAACAGAAAAACTTAAGTTCTCCACAACATTTTTATCATCATATGCAAATGTTACATTATTGAAATCGACAATCACATCACTGTCAGCTTCCATGGCTGTATTGTCTGCAATGTATGAATCCTTCTTAACTGATAATTCATCCATCTCGAAAAATTCATTAATTCTGTGTACTCCGGCTATTGCTGACTGTATAGTCTGAATCTCCATACCAAGGCTCTCAACAGGAGCAAATATCTGTGAAATATAATTAATTACCGCAACTGCTGTACCTGCTGACATGCCAAAAAATGCAAGCACTGTCTGGTTACCTGATGCTGAAAAAAGCATTACCACAGCAACAACAATTGCATTGAGAGTAAGAATTACAGGTGAATATACTGCATCATAGAAATTAGTTTTCTCAACTGCTGCGTAACTTTCACATATATATTCATCGTATCTTTCTGCCATATAATTTTCCTTGCCAAGTGTATGTATTGTTCTTATGTTGTGAAGAGTTTCCGGCACATGTCCTGATGCTCTTCCTACAGCTCTTCTGTTCTCAATCTGTGCTGCCAGCATATTTTTCTGAATAATTCTTGTGAATACGAACAGGAATGGAAGAATAACAAGAAGCACAATGGCAAGTCCCTTATTCTTAAACCATATAACAGCAACTATACTTATTATCTTACAGGCATCAGCAAACATACTGATAATTCCTGATGTAAACAAATTCTCAACTGTATCAGCATCACCAACGAATCTTGAAACAACAGTTCCCGGCTCCTGACTTGTAAGACCGCTTGTTGTAAGACAGCTGTACTTATACATCAACGCACTCCTTAATGAATGTGTAATCTTCTGTCCGAATACTGTAAGAAAAGTTTCTCTTGCACTCTCCATAAAACCGGTTACAAGAAGAAATCCGAAATACATAAGAACCATATAAAATGTGGGCATTGTACCTGATGCAACTGTATCAATAATCTTTGCAAGAATAAGTGGTGGAAACAGTGCCATTACAATTGCGCCAGCAACAGTAATTGCAATTCCTGCTGTAAGCATCCACTTTTCTTTTATTGTGTTCAATATAACTCTGCCAACACTTTTATTCTTCATCAGATGCGCCTCCCTTCTGTTCATTATAAAGAACCGCATACTGTGGGCATTTATTCATAATCTCATCATGTGTACCGGCTATGGTTTTTCCGTTCTCCATCCATATAACCTTATCCATCTGTGGGAACAGATATAATCTGTGTGAAATAAGAATCACAATACAATCCTTGGTGTATTCTTTAATATTAGCAAATACCTCTCTTTCAGTGTCCTTATCAAGTGCTGAAAATGGATCATCTAATATAATTAACGGCTTCTTATGGCAGAGTGTTCTGGCAAGTGCAAGTCTCTGTGCCTGTCCTCCTGACAGTCTCACACCTGTATTCCCAACATAAGTGTCCTGTCCGTTTTCCATATCATTTACTTCTTTGTCAAAGCACACTGCCTTAAGAAGCTTAGCCACATCCTCATCATCACCCATAAGAATATTGTTTCTAATTGTATCATTAAACAATTCCGGATCATGTCCCAGATATGCTGCAAGTCCCGCCTTTTTCGCATCATCAAGTTCTGAAAGTTCATTGCCTGCAATCTTAATGCTCCCCTTATATGGATATTCACATAAAAACACCTTTCCAAGAGTTGACTTGCCACATGCAACAGAACCTGTAACACCAATGATGCTGCCTTTTTCTGCTTCAAATGTTACATTTTCGAATATATCATGGCCTCCCGGATAAGCAAATGTAAGTCCTTTTACTTCAAGTGAGTCACACTTTACACTGTTATCCGCATCTTCATAATTTTCATGCTTCATAAGCGGTTTGATTCTCTTCCATGACACCTGTGCCTTATGTACTGCATTAAACAGCTTTGCTGCATGTGAGGACTTCTTAGAAAGCTTTGCAAAGCATGATACATATGTAGCTAAAATAGCAATATCCCATTCTTTCCAGCCTGTTCCCAGAACATTTCTGCTTCCAAAATATAATATAAATATAACTCCGGCAAGTGCTATAACCTTGTATATCGGAGGAAATGCTGTTCCCCATATATTAGCCCTTACTGCCGACTTTTCATAGGCTGTAAGATTATCTTCATACGCCTGTTTTCTTTCCTGCTCACAGCCATATACACGATATGTAACCGCATTTTCTGCTCTTTCAAGCGTTGCCGCACTAAGTCTTCCTGACTGTACCTTATATTCTGCACCTGTCTTTTGTACAACAGCCTTCATCTTCTCTGCAATGATATAAGATATTGGCGGGAATATCATACATATAAGCCCAAGTCTCCAGTCATAGAAAAGAAGCATTCCTGCATATGCTGCAAGTGCAACACCCGTATCAAATATCTCAGTCGTGAACTTCCTCATCCCTTCAGCACAATCATCAACATCCAGGATAGCCTTGGTAAGAATATCTCCCGCTCCTTCTTCCTGTGACTGTGGTCTGCTCTTATGTACAAGGCTGTTATACAAAACCTCTTTCATGTTCTTATTAACATTATTAGCGAATCTTCTTACATAGAATCTTTTTATATACCTTGATATCTGCACTACTGCAATTGCAATCACATAACATATTACAAGAATAAGCATATCTGTAAATGTTGATTTTCCACCAAGTATATTAACAAGACAGCCTGTCATTCTTCCTTCAAACCACGGACCTGCAAGAAGTCCGAGATTGTATATAAGACCAGATATCGTTATTATCAGAAGTATATTCCACTGGGATTTAAAATAATATGACACCCTGTCGGTCATGATATTATTCCTTCCTGTGTTACTCATCTTCATCATCCTCTGTTTATCTTCGTTATCTTTCTTTTAAAGTCAATTACATTAACACATTATTGTGACAGTCCGTTACTAATATATATATTTTTTACATTTTCAAGTGCTTCCTTAAACAGCACATTATTAAACTGTGCATTATCTATATCTTTAACCACCTGTTCTGCTTTCTCATTTTCTCCATTATTCACATACACCCTGTAATCAACAGCTTTTTTATATGCAATGGCAAATGTATAGTAGTCCTGCGTATCTTTATCAATATCTTTGCCTATGCCTGTGTTATATTCTGTCTTTTCAAGAAGCCCTTCATAATTATTTTCTATAAAATCATTATAAAGACTGTCTTCTTCATAGCCCGACATTCTTCCTTTACTCCTGAATACATCACCTGATATATCTGAAACACATGGGATTATAATAATAATCATAATTGCACACAGTACATAAGCCAGAAGTGATATATTAAATTTCTTCTTTTTTCTCATTCAAAGCTCCTCCTTGTAATGAGTGTAAGTATATCTGCCTGTGACATATCAGGAAGTCCGGCTATGTCCTCATCTGTCAGATTGCAGTATGCCTTTAACAGTTCATGTGATTTTTCATATATATCATTTATATACTTAATACTTTCTTTCGATACACTATGATATGATAAATTTAAACGTCTGCTGACAATATCTTCCATATCAGCAACAGCCCTTGAAATCGTATTCATATATTCGTCGCCATAATATGATGAATTATTCCTTTCCATCATACTTATTATACCTTTTCTTATATACACATAATCACCTGCGACATTGTAAAAATCATTCCATGCATATTTATCATCATTATCCTTTATTGAACAATCTCCCACATAATCCATACTGTACAGAGTTGCATAGTCTCCTGCTTCTAACAGAAGCTTTAGTTTTGTCTGGATTTCATCACTATGGGATGAATAATATTTCTGCTGATTTTTTTTTGCAATATCATATCCAATCATTGAATTTTTACCAATAATAGCCAGTGTAAGTGCAGTCATTGTTATAACAAGAGCTGTTATTGGTGCAATATAATTCACAAACCATTTGCTGTTACCAATTACTTTGGAACGTGTGCTGTTAAACTTTTTATTATATTGTTCCATATCATCAATATGCTTCTTAAATTCCACATTTGGTGATCCGCAATTAGGACAGAACTTCTGATTCATCTGTATAGGTGCACCGCAATTATTACATTTCATCAGTTGTTCCCTCCCTCATTATATTTTTTATAAAATGACTCTTCGTAGCTCTTTCCAATCTTGTAATCATAATAGCCATTCTGATACAATTTATTAAGCATATCATTAATTTCTTTGTCCGTCGCCTTTGCAACATTCTTAAGATAATTCTGTGCTTCTGCAACCCAGCCGTCCACAGTTTCTTTTTCTTCTGCCGTACAGCCCTCATACCTACGGTAATTATATCCGTTTTTATTATTAATGAAATATATCATGTCAAGTGACTCTTCAAAGCCTGTTCCAAACTGATAATCACTCAGTTTTTCGCCTTTATGAACCATAATGTAGATGTCTGCCACCCTTTTATAATAATAATCATAAATATTAATAAAATTGTAATGACTCCACTTTTCCAAAACACTTGAACTGCCCTTATAACTATCTGTCAGTTCTGAAATGCCTGCATAGTCCCGCTTTTCATATAATGAATTAAGTTCACCTATATTATTATTGTACCAATCTAATGACTTGTGTATCTCTTTCCTGTTATGTGAAGAATTATACATACTCTTATATGAACCATATCCAAACATACTTCCGGCAAGAACTGCTGCCGCTATTGCCGCACATACTATACCTGCACTTTTCATTGTACTTTTTATGATGTATTTTCTGGTATTCTTATCCAGCTTCTCCATTCCTTCATTCAGATTGTACAGGTCTTTCATGTACTTCTGTTCAGAATTCTCATACTGCATAGCACCACAATATGGGCATGCAGTCTCGTTATCTCCTATATCTGCTCCACAATTACTACATATCATAGCTATCCCCTTTTATCAGTTATTGTATTATGCAGAGACTCCTTTATCCTGCATAATCATCTTTTATAATACTGTGCAATTGTATCAACTACAACATCCATCTGTAAAGGTTTTGACAGATGAGCATTCATTCCGGCTTCAACACATTTTCTGGCATCCTCCTCAAATGCATTGGCTGTCATTGCAATTATCGGAATCTCCACAGCATCAGGTCTTTCCATATCTCTTATAGCTTTTGTTGCGGCAATTCCGTCAAGCTTTGGCATCATAATATCCATAAGAATCACATCATATGTATGTGGTGCACACCTTGTAAATTCCCTGACAGCCTGCTCACCATCACTGACAACAGTAACATTAGCGCCTTCATCCACCAGAAGAGTCTGTGCAATCTCAGCATTAAGTTCATTATCCTCTGCTAGCAGAATCTTAATTCCCGAAATATCATTACTGCTCTTTTGCTTATCATCCGTTATTTCTTCAACTTTGCTTGCAATCTCGAAAGGAATTCTGATTACAAATGTTGAGCCTTCCCCTTCCTTGCTTGTGACACTAATTGTTCCATTCATTTTGTCAACCAGACTCTTAACAATAGCCATCCCAAGTCCTGTTCCCTGATAAACACTTCTGGCATCAGTCTTTTCCTGTACAAATGGTTCAAATATATGTTCAAGAAATTCTTCACTCATGCCAATTCCCGTATCAGTAACAGTCCATTCATATGTAACAATTCCATCCTGTGTTCCAATACATTTAAAATATGTTGAAACCATTCCTCCTGCTTTATTATATTTGATGCAGTTAGCGTATATATTTAGAAATAACTGGCGTAAATGCAGAGGACTTCCGTATACATATGGATACATAACTTTTCCTGCAACCTTGTCATACTTAAGATTGACACCTGAATCTGAGGCACGCTGTTCAACTATAGTAATAATATCCTTTGCAAGCTTGTTAAGATCCACAATTTCTCTTGAAAGCTCAATCTGGCCATCCTCTAACTTACTCATCTGGAGAATGTCATTAATAAGTGATAAAAGATGATTAGCAGCTATTGACATTTTCTTTCTGTTAGTATTAATCATATCTGTATCTTCTTTATGGCTCTCATCAATTCTTAACAATCCGATTATACCATTAAGCGGCGTCCTTATATCATGTGTCATTCTTGATAAGAAATCAGTCTTGGCAGCATTAGCCTTTTCCTCTCGGCGTACTGCCTCCTGTAGCTGTTCATTTTTTTCCTGCAGTGTCTTTGCATACTGCTGCTGCATTTCATACTGTTCACGCTCATATCCCTGAACCGTTTTCCAGCGCATCATATTAAGTACCAGTACAGCAAACATATAGGCAACAAATGTATACTGCATATTTCTTGGTGTTGTCTTAAAAACATTTCTTTCCGGCATATAAACATATACATAATAATCTCTGCCACGTTCCATAAGACCATAATTATGCGAGCCCCACCTTCTGTTACTATCAGCATGTACTATTTTTCCACTTGCACCGGTCTCCTTTATCTTCTTAATTACATTATATTTGTCAACATCTTCACCAACCATACTGTCATCATTAGACGCTATTATCTGATTTCCCTTTGTAACAACAATCTTTCCATCTTCCCTGTCATCATAACCTGATAATATATGTGTAAATGAAAGATTGTAATTATTAACATACTCTGACGGTGTGTGGTAATAAACAACAACTATCCCACTTGAATCCGCCATACCACATGCTGCAAGGTCAACATATGAACCATCTTCACAGTCAATTCTTATTGCGTATGTTTTTTCAGTATTATCAACAACATCAATAAGTGAAGTACTGTCAAGATATTCGTTAAGCTCATCTGCACCATATTCATCTGTATATTCCTGTGCTATAAGATTACCTTTTGAATCCATGATTATAACTGCCGTCAGATAACATTCCTGCATATTCTTTTTGATAAATTCTTCTGTAAATATATCTTTATCTGAAAGGCTGCGTTCATATGTGATATTATGTTTTATCTGCTGCGCACTTTCAATTACCATGAGCAGGCTCTTGGTTTCTGACGCAAGATTATGTCTTGTAAAGCTGTTGCACTGTTCATTGATATAATGCGCAGTATCCGAAAGTGTTTCCTGTGTAGTTTTTATATCAACATTTACAGCAATAAAAAACACAATCATCATTATAAACAGACCTGCTATAATCTCAATCGGCCATATTCTTTTTCTTTTCTTTCTGGTAATGGTATTATTTCCCATAACTGTCCACCTCCAGATATTTATCAGCATCAGAAATATATCTGCTGATTATCTTCTTCTCTGTACCATCATTCCTCATCTGGTTAAGAATTTCTGTAAGCTGCTTCTCTATCCCACGGTCATCATTTTTGTCAAATGCTACTCCCAGTCCTACTGTCTCTAATGGTTCGTCAAGAATCCTGAACTTAATATTATAATCTTCCATGTACTGGCATATTGCAGTTTCATGAGCTGCCAGAGCATCTGCATAGCCTTTGCTTAAAAAAGGATATATAAGTTCTCTTTTCTGCAAAGCTATTAATGACCTTATAGCCGGGATACGCTCATCAGTCTTGCTAAGAAATATCTTCTCAGGTCTTGTTGTAGTCTGTACTGCAATCGTCTTTCCTTCCAAATCCTCAAGAGAATATATATCACTTTCCATATTCACAGCAACAACCTGACGGCTGATCATATAAGGTCCTGCCCATCTGTATTCATTCTCCCTGCCATCCATGCTAAAGCTTCCCCATGCACAATCAATTGTTCTGTCAGCAAGAAGATTCTTCTTATCCTCCCAGTCAATATATATGAATCTGGCCTTATAGCCCATTCTTTTAAATGCTTCCGTAGCAAGCTCAACATCAATTCCGGTAGCATTGCCATCTGTATCGACATAATTATATGGCGGATAGTTGTCACTTCCTATGACTATTTCCGGCAATCCAGCCTCATTATTGTGGCTGTCTGACCTTTCTTTTCTTTCACACCCATATAAAAAAGCTGTATATATGCTTAGCAGACATATTATAATCAAAAAACTTTTAATCCTACGCACTTACTTTCCCTCTCCTACATATTTTTAAAATATGTTCTATTATAATACAAAAAGCTGCTGATTACTAATCAGACTGACAGTTTTCGTACGACATAATTCGACAATTTTTTTATAATCAGTTTTCATCTGACCATATTCCTGATCTATTCTGACCTTATACTGGCATGCGACATTTTTATTAAATTGGATATTCCTTCATGACCAGTTGTGCAATATTATATGTGAAAATCAATTCATAAAATTCATTTTCAAGGAGGTCAGTTATGACAACAAATTCACAATATGAATTAAACAAAGGTCTTGCACAGATGTTAAAGGGCGGCGTAATCATGGATGTTACTACTCCCGAGCAGGCTAAGATTGCAGAGGCCGCTGGCGCGTGTGCTGTTATGGCACTTGAGAGAATCCCTGCTGATATCAGGGCTGCCGGTGGCGTTTCGCGTATGAGCGACCCTAAGATGATAAAAGGTATTCAGGATGCTGTAAGTATTCCTGTTATGGCAAAATGCCGTATCGGTCATTTTGTTGAAGCACAGATTCTACAGGCAGTTGAGATCGACTATATTGATGAATCCGAAGTATTATCTCCTGCTGATGATATATATCATATTGATAAAACCCAGTTCAAAGTACCTTTCGTATGTGGTGCAAGAGATTTAGGAGAAGCATTAAGAAGAATCAATGAGGGTGCTTCCATGATAAGAACAAAGGGCGAACCTGGTACCGGGGATGTTGTTCAGGCTGTACGCCACATGAGAAAGATGAATTCTGAAATCAGAAAGATAACATCTATGCGAAATGATGAGCTTTTCGAGGAAGCAAAACAGTTACAGGTTCCATATAACCTGGTTCTCTATGTACATGATAATGGAAAGCTTCCTGTAGTAAACTTTGCTGCCGGCGGTGTTGCTACTCCTGCAGATGCTGCACTTATGATGCAGTTAGGTGCTGAAGGTGTATTTGTAGGTTCCGGTATATTCAAGTCTGGAAATCCTGCAAAAAGAGCTTCTGCTATCGTTCAGGCTGTAACTAATTACACAGATGCTGCACTTATTGCTAAATTATCAGAAGATTTGGGCGAAGCCATGGTTGGTATTAATCCTGGTGAAATCCAGATAATCATGGAAGAAAGAGGCAGATAATATGAAAATAGGCGTACTTGCTGTACAGGGAGCATTCATTGAACATGAACATATCATTGAAAAAATCGGACATGAAATAGTTGAAATACGTCAAAAAAAAGACCTTGAAGGTATTGACGGAATTATCCTTCCGGGCGGTGAAAGCACTGTTCAGGGACAGCTTCTAAGAAAGCTGGATATGCTTGATACAATTAAGTCTGCAATAGCAGATGGCCTTCCAACACTTGCAACCTGTGCTGGTCTGATTCTTTTAGCCGGACACATTGACAATGACAACAGTATACATATTGGAACTCTGCCTGTCACTGTAAAAAGAAATGCATATGGAAGACAGTTAGGAAGCTTTGTAAGAACTGCTGCTATGAAGGGATTTGATGAATTTCCAATGACATTTATCCGTGCACCATACATTTCATCAGTTAAGGATAATGTTGATGTTCTTGCATCTGTTGATGACAGAATTGTTGCTGTTCAATATAATAACCAGATTGGTCTTGCATTTCACCCTGAACTTTCAGGTGACACAAGAATTCATGAGTATTTTATATCACTCTGTGAAAAATAATCTGAATTATAATATTTAATTGACACATTTACATATATATATTAGTATAATGTTAATAAGAGGGAGTAGTTAGCATCGTATCCGGTGCAATAGTAATCGTCATCACGCTGAACAGCCGGTTATTATTACAATTAACGAGACTTTTATCAATTCATTTTTGATGCGATAAAGGTCTCTTTTTATATTATTCCATTCCTTTATCGCAAGAAAGGAGCTTATTATGGAATATTTGTTACTACTCATCGGTTTCGTGCTATTAATAAAAGGCGCGGATTTCTTCGTGGAGGGAAGTTCTTCCCTTGCCAAAATCCTTAAAGTACCAAGCGTTATCATAGGACTTACCATTGTTGCAATGGGAACCAGTGCCCCTGAGGCATCTGTTAGTATTAACGCTGCCCTCTCTGGCAGTAATGACATTGCAATCAGCAATGTTGTTGGTTCTAACATTTTTAATGGTCTTGTCGTTGTAGGTATCTGTGCATTTATCGCAGGATTTTCTACTAACCGTGACATTCTCAAGCGTGATATGCCTGTTAATATCATAATAACTGCTATTCTTTGCTTTATGTTTATTGATGGCAGACTTTCAAGAATTGAAGGCATTATTCTCCTTGCCGGAATGGCAGCTTACATCACATGCATGATAATATCAGCACTTAAAAACAGGGAAGAAGCTGAGGATTGTAAAATAATGCCTCTGCCTAAGAGTCTGCTTTATATTGCCGGTGGTCTTATAGCTGTAATATTCGGTGGTAATCTTGTTGTAGATAAAGCCTGCATCATAGCTGCTAACTTTGGCGTAAGCCAGAATTTCATAGGTCTTACAATAGTCGCAATCGGAACCTCCCTGCCCGAGCTTGTAACTTCTATAGTTGCCACAAGGAAAGGGGACAGCGGACTTGCGCTTGGCAATGCAATCGGCTCTAACATATTTAATATATTATTTATCTTAGGAATGTCTGCTGCGATACAGCCTCTTCACGTTCTTTCTGAATCACTTATTGACTGTATCATACTTCTTGCCAGTGGAATTGTATTATTTCTCTTCGCATATACCAAGAAGACAATGAGCAGATGGGAAGGTGCTGCATGTATTCTTATGTATGTGGGATATACGGCATATCTTTTTGTACGTTAAAGGTATTTTAAATTAATTGTGCATAAATAAAACGCACCGTAAGTATATCTCTAACATACTTACGGTGCGTTTGTGTTAAATATTATGTTCATTTCTTCTTTTAACAATCAGCCACACAACCATTAACACAACCCCTGCAGTACTAACTAAAGCCCCCTGCCACAGATACGGATAACTCATTTTAATAACAGTTGTTCCCTTATTCACATACATAAGATTATTCCTATGTGTTATATCCGATGAAGAGCTGAATATATCGTGATATGCAAGTGTTGTATTAACATTATCATTATTAGATGTAATTGTAATCTCATTGTTTCCGTATTCCACCTTTAAAGGAACTATCTTTCTGTCTGGAAGTTCCTCTGATGATATACCACTCATATTACTAAGCAACTGTCCAACAGATACGTCATCAGTCAGACTATAGAAATATGTAAGATTAAGGCCAGTCATTATAATATTGTCGTTCTTCACAGTCCCATAAAAATCGAGATTCAATCCATTATCATAAAAAGTTCCCCACACAGTATCAAGTCCATCAAGATACACTGTATTCCATGTAGTATGTCCCTGTGGAAACATATCTGGATATATCGTTCCAATTCTTGTATCCATATCCGGATATCCATTGTGAAATGTTATCGAACTGCATGTTACGCCAAGAAAATTCTGACTGTGAGTACGCTTATCCTGTGGTATGCCATCGGCATATATAATCACCTTGACACCTGCTCTGCTTAAGCGTAGCACAAGGTCTTCTGCTGTTTCTTTATCATCATATGTAAAACCATTCAGGAACACCTCTTTATATCCCGCCAGTTCTTCATATGTGTAATCATTAAGATTAGCAGAATCTGCAGTTTCAACCGCAGGAAACTGCATTGATATTGCTGCTGCTCCAGAACCTATCGCAACTGCTCTGTAACTGCTTACAACACCCCAGTTGTCAGGTGTTTCAATATGATAAAGAATATAATCACTGTTTTGTTCCACTCTCTTATATCCAAGCACATTTGCGGCAGCTTCAAGGTCTTCCAAAGAATTATTATATTGTTTAAGAAATGTTTTTTTAATAAGGACTGAATCATCACCAAGTTCTAAACATTTGTCAAATACATACAGAAAATCGCTTTGTGCAAATGCTTTATTAAGATTAACTATATTTGTAGATGTATTGGCAGCTTCTCTTCCTGCACCAAATGTAGCATCAACCGGATTACCATAATCAGAAACCAGCCATGAACCGGTTGCCCCCAGTATGCTCTCGTCCATCAGGGCAAGTCTCTGCTTAGTGATTGTCTGAGCATTTGAAATAAGAGTACTGTCCTGTCTTGCTGCCATTCTTTCCTGAACAGATATATCATTATGTTCACCAACGATAAGGCTTAAAGATGGTATAGTATCTACCACCAGTAAAACACAAAGCATCAAAACCAGAGGCTTCTTTAGCCTGTCCCACATAAGAAAGCTCATAAGAATCATACATAATGCAATGGATATGAATCTTAACATCCATAAATACTGGCTTCCCGGCAGGTGCTTCAAAACGGCATATGCTGATTTAGTTGTCATAAGCAGTATAATAAGCCCTGTTACAAAACCTGTTCTTGATTTCTTATATCCAAATAAGATGCCAAATATAATAATAACCAAAGCTGCAAATCCGAAATAAAAATTTTCAAAACCTCTTGTTAATCTTTCAAAAGGATTAATTGTTGTCCATAAATTCTGGAAGAAATTAGCCATATTTTCAGAATTATCAAGTGAAGTTATTCCACCTCTTAAGGACGCAACCATCCATATTCCAAGCAGCATAAATCCAAACAGCATTGATATTACAACATCAAGTACTGCCTTCTTTCTGCCCTTCTGTATCATGTAGACAATTCCATATATAATCACAGATATAGCCACCATTCCAGCATATCCAAGATGACACAATGCCATAAGTAAAAATATAAATGCCATAAGTGGTATATATCTTAATTTCTGATTGTATAAATACTTATATACTGCATATATGAATACCGGCAGAAATATCATACTCAGACTTCTTGCAAGATTTCCTTCTATAAATATTGCACACAGATTATTAGGCATAAAGAACCAGAGGAGTCCGATAAATGCTCCCAGATATGGTCTGTTAAAGCCTCTTCCAATGAATGGCCATACACATGCACCTAAAAAACACACTCCCCATATATAAAAAAGATATGCACCAAACTGGCTTCCACCCGCAAGATACTGGCAAAATGCCATAACATAAGCAGGCAGTGGTGACCAGTACCTTAAAATCTCCACGCCGTTATACCATGCAGGATCATATAAAGGATACCAGTTGCCCGATTTAATCGCATTATATACATAATCTCCTCTGTACACATGATACATAGTATCCGAACCAGAAGGATATATTCCACTTGTCTTTACAAGCCACATAACAAAACATGCTGTTGCAAAATACACGAATGGCATAAGAAACAGCAAGTAAATTGCTTTATTTTTCTTCTTCAACTTCTTCTCCAATCCGTCTTAACAACATTTGCTACTTAATAATTTCATCCAGAACAGCATCCATAACATCTGACATGATTCTCTCATCAGCCTTCTTATTAAGAAGCGCATTCCTGTCCTGCTCTGATATATCAACAATATAACTTCTTGTTGGTGTTTCGCTGGCTTCAACGCTAGTAAGCATTCCACCCATACTGTATATAATCTTAAAAAATTCTTCTGCAAAATAATCAGTTACATTCTCTATAGTAGGCATCATAGAATCAAAAGGTGCCACCTCATTAAGAGTCTTATTCTGATACTGTTCAAGGAACTGTGTGATTCCATCTTCAAATATGTTAAATTCAACAAATGAATTTCTTGCAAATTTAATATCAAGTGCGAATTCCCATGTATGTGGGTGAGTTTCCCCCTTTGTATCATTAATAATGATATAATGTCTCATATTAAGATAGAATTTTAACCGGTATTCCCTATATATATTAACTGCCATAATATCTCCTTAATTACTGCTATTGTACAGTGTATTTAATGCCAAGCCTGTCAACATCTGCCTTACCTTTAACTGAATATACAAATGCAATCTCTGTTCCATTATCCACAAGTAACTGCAGATTCTGTCTTGCGTGCCTTTTATTAATTCCAATAAAAACAAGCACAACATCCGTATCATCATATATAAATCTAAGCACATTTTTATCAAGAATATAATTAGCCCTTGCCACAAACTTATCCCGTTCCTGCATATTCATACACGAAATATGCATAAAAGTTACAGGATAAATATCTCTTTTTATAATCTTATACATAAAAGGCATTATCGCCTCTTTATCCCATACATTATTACGGGTATCATGTAAATCCTTTTCCAGAAGCTTCTTATTCATTTTCGTAATCATCTGATTAAGCTGTGCTACTGTATCTTCGGAATCATTCAGTTTTTTCTGAAGCTTTCTCATAGAATGTGCAAGAAGCATTGCTGTAACTATCAGTACTAACAGCAGGGCAACAACATATGTCTCCATCTGAATCTTAATCTGGAGATAACTGTTATTATCCATAATTGCACTTCTGCCTGTAAGCAGGCACAACTTATATGACTGGTTCTTATATTCAAATGCAACTCCTGACGCCACATAACTGCTTCCATTAATATCTATATAATCATGAGTAACTTTGTCTGTATGAAGATTATTAAGAAATGCAGCGGCACTCTCTGACTCATAATATGTAGCTGTGGTAACACCTTTATACCTGTTAGTTTCAAGAACATCTTTTACAAAAAGAATTGACTGATTCTTAGAAAATGTCCAGTATTTATTAGAAGATGAATTCATCGTACCAAGAATATCATTAATAATCTGTTCATCATCACGATTGCTTTTAAGATTAATCTGGTCTAAAACAAGCTGCACATAAGCGTCCTGCTGTGTTGCACACACCTCAAGGACTCCTTCTTCGTACTTATTAATCCTTGTATATGCAAATACTCCGGCAATAACCGAGAAGCATATTACATAAATAGTTGTGATAACAAGCACATTTTTTGGCTTTTTATTCTTCTTAACACGCTTCTTATTAAGCTTCTTTTCCATGTTCTTCCCTCTGATTATTGTTATTATTATCTTCTACAACATCATAATTAAGTGCATTTCTTACTTTCTTTATTGCATTAACAGGTTTACTGAAATCATTTTTAACCACATCTGCAAATGCCCTGCATTCCTCTGACAGATTCATTGTTTTCCATGAGCTGTCAGTTTCAATACTGTTAATAATTCCTGCGAGTCTTATAAAGAATACAGCAAAATTAAAAAATGGCAGAAACAGTATGCACCACCAGTGCCTCATGTAATATCTTCTTATATCCTTATTAATTCTTAGGAAATATGCTACAACAATAAAATACAGATATCCGATAAGCGTATATAACCCAAATATTATTGCTGTAGATAGAATAACCGTTTTCCCAGAATACCCTGCAACAATCAGGCATATAAGTGCCAGATACCATATAAGTCTTGGAAATGCAAATGTATGGTCATACAAAAGAGTTTTGACACTTATATTAGTAAAAAGGTTTTTTACCTTGAAAGACTTGTCCATAAACATCTTGGATACTTCAAGGCTTCCTCTCTGCCATCTCTGTCTCTGTGTATATAGTTTGTTAACATTTTCAATCGGATCAACAAAAAACAGTGCATCCTCACACACTTCAACCCGTTCTTTCTGAAGATACCTCATCTGGAATGTAATATGTGTATCCTCACAGATAGTATCTGTGTTATACATCCATGATTTCAGAACTGCTGATTTTCTGAACGCTGAAAATGCACCTGACAATGTATACACGGAATTAAGCTCTGACGCATAACTTCTTCCCGCAAGAAAAGCCTGCGCATATTCCATAAACTCAAGTTCACGGAGCAGTCTTGACGGTCCCGCTTTATATTTCTTAATCTGTTCAGGCACCGTAAGAATAGAGCCTGTCATACAGTTAATAGCCGTATCATTCTCAAATCTTGTAATCATATTGACAAGTGCATTCTTCTCAAGCATTCCATCACTATCAAGATTGATAATGTACTTTCCATCGCTGTTATAAAGTGCCAGATTAAGTGCTCTTGACTTTCCCTGTTCAGAATTCATCCACTGCATCAGAAGTTCTGGAAATTCCTGCTGACACTGTGCATATATATCAAAACTATTATCTTTTCCTTTATTATTAACAAGAAAAATTCTTATCCTGTCATTCGGGTAAGTACTGTCATTAATAGATCTGATACATCCATATAGTGTATCAGCCGAATTATATACCGGTATTATAAGCGTAATCTCTGGATAAACCTCAAGTTCCTTTTTATGGATTTTATGTCTCAGATTCCTTCTTATAAGAAGGAAAACACTTCCTAACGCAGGAACAATTTCCATAATAAACGGTATAATTATCCAGCCGCCCCAGAAAAGAAATGAATTAAGAATTATTTTTACCATATGAGAAGTTTCCTACTTTCATCTTAACAATCTGTGGTTTCGTAAATACATAAAAATACAGATACACACTGAGTACATAGAAGAATATTCTTCCTATAAATGTATGAAACACATAATATGCATTCATGCCTAAAAAATGTACCGCAAGACATATCATTACTATTCTTAGAACATTGCATAACATAATGTAACAGAAGCCTCCAATTCCTATCATCAGCTTCTCACTCCAGTTATACACATTAAAGAATATTAGTAATGACAGAAATGCCATGATTTCAATGATTCCCGAACACTCAAAATCGATAAGCAGTGTCATTGACGATGCACCCGTATGTATAAATATAATTCCGTATTTAAAGTATGCTGTAAATGCACCTGTTATATCTCCCACAATACCTGCCATTGCTGCAACGCATCTTGCAAGAGGCATTGTAAGCAATGGCTGTACCGTCATCATCATAATTACAAACAGTCCGAGACTTCCCCACATGAAGCTCCATGCATGAAGCTTTGCTCTCTTCGTTACAGAAAGTATATACAGCCATATTATTATAATTGCAATTACTATAATAGGATTCATTCCGCTTATACCTGTATGCTGCCTTTCTTTTTCTTATATACAACTACTCCACATGTTCCAGCTATACATATGAAAAGTCCAAGCCATGCACCAGATGAAGCACCTGCTGTATTAATCCATTCCTGTCCCAGCCTTCCAAACTGTGCACTAATCTGCTTGAAATCACTTACATCACAGCCAAGTTTCTGAGCAACCTTGTCAAGATCAAAATAAAACTCACATTCATCCCTGTTGCTTCCAACTGTAACTATCATCTTTCCATAACATATATCTGCATCATTAAGTTCATTAATATTCTTAGATGTTCCCCATGCACTTGTGTCAAACATATAGAATTCATATGTACCATCACTAAGTCTGTCACGTTTAGGGTTCCAGTTAATATTTCCCTGTTCGTCAACTGTTACAAATCTTGGATATAGCACCTGATTATAGCTGTCATTAAACTTAAATGTCACTGCCTGTGTAAACTCTCCTCCAGCTTCATTAAGATGCTCCGGCATAGTTGTATACACATGTCCAAGAACAGTACTTTCATTACTGAATAATGCTCCTGCAGAATCAACCATATTATGATGTGTTCCGGCTGTAGAATACTGAATCGTTGTGTGTGGATAATATTCCCAGTCACCATACAATCCGTCATACCTGATATCGTATATTATCTTATCATCCGAAGATCCATCATCTTTAATATTGGCAGTTCCTGATATAAAAGGCTCGGACCTGTATAATCCAAATGATATTGTCTTGTTATAAGCTGGCAGGGCACTCTTAGGAACTGCTATCTCCCACTGATTACCAACATGCCTGCAGTCAACACCGTCTACACCATTAACATATCCTTTGCTGTCAAGCTGAAAAACAAGTTCGTAACCCAGATCTGTAGTTATCGAATACCTGCCATTACTGTGAGCTCCGGCTCCTGAAGCATCACCGCCAGTTCCATCTTTGACATACACATATACATAATCACCATCAAACATCATAGCCGTCTTAGATATACATTCATTATGTGCATCATTAGGACATACTGCATCATACTTCTTAACAGCATCCCAGTCAGCAAACTCACCATCTATAACAATTCCGTTATACATAGCTTCTGTATCATCTTTTTCAACCTTCTGTCCGTCTAATACTTCAATATCCTTAATATCTACAGTTGTTCCTGCAAATGTAATCTTAAAATCCGAATTAGCAAAAAAATCAAAAGGAATAGCTGTCTCAACCACATAAGGTCCGGCTGTATTACCATGTGCATTATTAACAGTTACAGTCTCCGAATTCTCTATATCCCCATACCATGAATTCTTTGCCTGTGCACTGTCTTTCCATCCAGTAAACTGAATCTTATCTGATATTCCCGTTGTTCCGTCAGCATAAGTAATACTCACAGGATTACTTCCCATATAGCTGTAGTCCCATTCAGTCTGAACAGTTCCTTCATACATAAAATAAAGCTTTGAATAATCTGATGAAACCGCTGCTTTCCACAGCTTAACACCAGCAGCATCTGCTGTTCTTGATGTAATATCGTCCCAGTCATCTGTATCAGAATCGACCACAATATTACTTCCCTTAACAACTGGATTTCCCTTCAAAGCAGATGCATCAACACTCCCCAAAACATTTGATAGATTAGCAGTATATGTGTTCCTTATCTGTCCTGCATATACTGATACCGGCATTGAAACAAGCAACGCTGTCATACCAGCTAATGCAGTAATTCTCTTATAATTGTGTTTCATAGTAACTTCCTCCCGTATTTAGCAATTATAATAAATAGCCGCATCTATTTAATCATTATCATTCAAATGTATTCAAAATTATTCATATCATTAGTATATTAAATCTTCTTGTGTACATTTTAATTCATCGGCATATCTGTGTCAATTATTTAACAGATTTTTCACAAATGTATTGAATGTCTGGGTTCGGCTGGTGTTGTTTTTCAGGCTGCTTATTGTCCGGCTGCTTGGCGTCTGACTTGATGGCTTATTTTTTGGCTGCCTGACGTTTATCCGCCTGTCGTCCGGCTCGATGGCCTGTCGTCCGGCTCGATGGCCTGATGTTCCTATAAATTTATATTTTTTGCTTGTCTTATAGGCACATTTCTTAAAAAAATCATCTAAATTAATAAAAACAACTAAAAAATACCCATAAAACAACATTTACATGCTATCTTATGGGTAATTTCATAATAAAATCCACTTAAAATATCAAAAACCACTGAAAATCTACCTATAAATCCATCATAGATACGACTACCTATAGGTATCACGTCAAATCCTACTTTATACATACAGGCAGCTTATCACTAACCGACGGTTTATCTCAGACCGGTGGCTTATCAGCCATGAAGTCCAGCTGACTGACGAATCATATCCTCAACAACAATATCGTATATTTCACCGATAGTACTGCAATACTCAAGTACCTTCCAAGGCTCATTAGTATGGAAATGAATCTTGATAAGATCCTCATCGCCTGCTGCAATCAGGCAGTTTCCTTCAAAATGTTCTGTAATATAATCAGCAATAACATCCTCATCTAAATCTTCATCTCTTCTGTCAATAAGAAGCTGTGTATCATAACGATATGCAAACTGATCATCTTCAACATCTATGCTATGTATATCTGACATAAAACAATCCTCCATAATCTGTCTTTATGTGTGGAAGCCAGCATGTCTAACCCGACTAACCCGGGACATTATCTCACATATGAATCATAACTTCAAGCATCAGAATATTCTTCTGATAAAATTATACAATCCATTATTCCATACACTGACCTCATGCGCTCCCGGTCTTATATAGAAAATGTGGTTAATTCCATGACTTGACATATAATCTGAATAGTTAATAGCAGATTCCTTGCAATAAGGATCACTGTCGCCCGTTACAATAAGAGTAACCAAAGGCTGCTGACCTCCATCCTTAACAAGTTCAGGCAGAAGAAATCCTCTGTTTCCATAAACTCTTTCTCCACTTCCTGTATCAACCACTCCTCCTACCGGGGCAAATGCACCTACATATCCAAACACATCATGATGTGCAAAACACAGGAAAAGCGATTCTCTTCCGCCAAGTGAATATCCTGCTATTGCAGTATTCTCTCTTCCCGTTCTGGTAGAATAATGCTCGTTAATATATGGAATCAATGCATTAATAACATCGTACTCACACGCATCATATTTTGCTGTAAGTTCAGAGAAATCATAGTCTGACTCCTGACCACCATCAGCATCTGTGAATACAGTAAAACTCACCATAATCACAGGATTCCTGTTGTAATCATCAACTGCATTCTGTGCAACATACAGAGCGCCAATTCTGTTATATTCAGAATAACTTCCGCTCATTCCATGCAGAAGATACACAACCGGATAACTCTGTGATTCATCATAATCTCTTGGAAGATATACACAAGCCTTACGTTCATTTCCGATTGTCGGTGAATAATAGCTTATTTCATCAACATTTCCATATGTTACACCCGGTCTTTCATCATTATAATCATCTGGTGTGTCATACTCTGTCGTCACTTCATTAGACACCGTTCTGCTCTTACAGCCTGGCAATCCTGTCACTGTAAATGCTGTCACCAGTGCCATTAACACAGCACCTGTCTTGTACATATTTCTTGAAATCATAATCCGGTACCTCTGACAAACCTTCTTACAATCTCCAAGCCGCCAACCGGTGCACAGAATTTCTGATTATGCTTTCTGCACTCTTCATAGACATATTCTAGGTTGAACCACTCAACGCCGTCCAATTCTTCCTTCTGCAATGTAAGTTCATCTATATTGACTGGCTTTGTGTATACATAGACAAATGCAATCTCACTGTCCTTAAACATCTTGCCATAAAATTCTTTTTCATATTGAATTACAAATGTATCAACAAACTGCAAATCATCAACAGAAGCCTTAATTCCAAGTTCCTCATGCAGTTCTCTTATAGCAGATTCCTCCGGTTCGTCACCGGCCTGAATATGTCCCGCCGAAGAAGTATCATATCTTCCAGGAAATGAGTCCTTATTCATAGCCCTTTTCTGCAACAGTACCTCTGCTCCCTCGTCAGACTTTCTTACAATCCACACATGTGCCGTTCTATGCCTGATTCCCTCACTATGTGCAGTCTTTCGCTCAACAGTCTCACCTGTCGGCTTTCCATTCTCATCAACGATATCAAGTAATTCCATGTTAAATCTGTACTCCATAATAATAAAAAAGCCACCAGCTATCGCGAGTTCTACGGGAAAAATAAAGTGATTGAACCTAGACTCCGATAGTACCGCTTTCGCAGCACCCCTCCCAGGACTGGTGGCTTACATATTATATTACTATGTGATTGAAAATTCCATAGGACAGAATACATTATTAATTTATCTGAATATCTTTCGCATATTTGTATGATATAATCTCTCCCTGTTTTGTAGATATATCCATTCTCTTTATGTGAATAATTAGATATATCTGCTAAACTATATCCGTCAAACTTCTCATATATCCTGTCCAAAACTTTAATCTCATTATCTGAAAGAACTCCTGTCTGTATATTTATATCTGGAACAACTTTATGTTTCTCATATCCACTATCAAATTCAATCTCAATATGCGCAATATTATCCGCTGACACAGTTCCAAGCAACATATCTATTGTGTTAAGCAGTTTATCTCTATGCCTGTCATCAAGTCCAACCTCATTCTCTATTATATATTGCTTCATATTCTCCGGATTTTTCAAAAAAATCAGCATGCTGTTATGTGCTTTATCCTGAATAGAACCATTCTCATATCTGAATATAGTCTTGTCGCCCCAGTTAAGCAGTCTTGCCATAGCCCTTTGACTCAAACCATATTGTTCCCTAATTGCTTTGATTTCTTCTGTATATATTGTATGCCTCAGTCAAAGTGGCATTATCAAGCTCTTCACAAAAAAACTCTTCTCCACAATCTGCACATACAAGTACTTTCGCGTCAACTTCTATTCTTTCCCCACATACATCATAAGATTCTTTCTTGGTTATAATTCTGGTATCAACTTCTCTTCCACATTCATCACAAAACTTCTTCATCACAATGACCTCTTGCCATATCAATATTCATCTTCATGAAATCCAAGACATTTAAGAACCTCTGTATTGTTCTCCTGTGCAATCTTAAGTTTAATATAAAACTGTATTCCATTAATAATCCTCTTAAATTCCCAAAATCTCACTTTTGGCATCAATAATTGTCAGTCCATATCTTGCTAATGACTGCATATTCTTTCTTCTAGGAACAAAATCATATCTTCCTTCAGACACTAATTTCTTTGCTTCATGTAAAAACCCGTTAATATCATCTCTATTCCCCAACAATACCCTCTGTATATATAATAACCCTAACTGTACTATTGTCAGTGATTTGTTGTCATATGACCGTAATAAACGCATTTATGTATATTTAGTATATATCATAAATTTATAATAATATCAATATTATAAATTAATATATTTTTTATAAATATATTTACATTAAAATAGCGTGGACCTATGCCCACGCCATCTTAAAAAAGAACATAATAGTCAGGCTAAACCCAACCCAGTATATGAGAAATAAGGTGGTAAATTTCCTTAACTTGTGTTCCCTTTGCTACCACATTTTACCTCCATTTACATTCACCTCTTTTTTCTTACCCTCTTTTGTACATGCAAATCCAAATCCTGCAGCTTTCTTCCTAGTTCATCATCCTTAGCTACTAATAATAAATCTTTATCCATGTAATTCAATGCATGTAAAACTGCTGCATAACACCCCATAGCAACTGAAGGTGATCCCTTCTCTATAGCACATAATGTTGCCCTGCTTATCCCAGCTCGCTCAGCAACAATTTCTGCTGATATTTTTCTTCTTAATCTTGCATATTTTATTTGCAATCCCATCTGTTCTAGTATGTTCAATGTTTCCGGTAATAACACTATAGATTTTTTAGGCATAACATCGTCTCCTTATATCAATAATATTATACACATCTATTAATTTTGTCAATTTTTATTTACTTTATTTTTAATTATTTACAAAAAATCAGGCTTTGGATTTCTCCTCCGCCTGATTACAACTCTATTAATTCAATTCAATTTTATCGCTAAACCCACTAATCAGCCTTTTTCTCTTGCCACCTCAAACTCCTGCTTTATCTGTGCAAGAAGCTCAGGATTAACAAGAACATCACATATTGAATCAGCCATTATCTTTGCTGCATATACTATGGCATTATGCGCTGCATCACTCTTTCCTGCTTTAAGATAGGCTTCTGAATGTGGCTGTGCATCCTTGTCTGTGAATGCAATTCTTATACATGAGCCTGGAACTTCATATAACACATTGCCGAAATCTGTTGAGCCAGTCCTTTCGCGTGGTGGCGCAATCGATGGGGCATTCTCATATGCTGCATTTGCCATAAGCAGATCATTGACCTTATGGCACACAACCTTGCTCTTGAATGGAAGGTCTCTCTGAATCTCATATGTTGTTCCAGTCATAAGCGCAGCACCTTTTAAAATGTTGTAGAATCTCTCTACAACTTCATCAAGGTATTTTGTGCTGTATGAGCGGAGTGTATATTCTGCAACAGTAAGGTCCGGAACTACATTTGGAGGACCACCAGCATTACGGATTGTGTAGTGCATTCTTGTGTCATCTTTAACATGCTCTCTTAACATCTCAATTGCATGGAATGATAATAACGCTGCATCAAGTGCGCTTCGTCCTTCTTCAGGACTTATTGCAGCATGGCTTTTTACTCCGTGGAATGTTACCACAAAATTCTCGAGTGCCATACATTTTTCATCTACTGATGTATTAGGCGAACCATGCGACATAAATGCAAGGTCAAGCTCTTTCATATAACCTTTATCTAGCATAATTATCTTACCGCCAAGAGTTTCCTCTGCCGGAGTTCCATACACAACAAGCCTGCATGGATAATCCTGAAGGCAGTTCTTTACTGCAATTGCTGCCCCTATCCCGGCAGGTCCCTGAAGATGATGTCCACACGCATGTCCGATTTTTTCAAGAGCGTCATATTCAACAAGAATTCCAATCACCGGTCCATCACTTCCATTATCCCATGTTGCCCTGAATGCTGTTTCAAGTCCTGTTCCACGCTCTACCTTAAATCCTTCTTTTTCAAGATAACTGCACAATATATCAGATGTCCTGTACTCTTCCCCACTTATCTCCGCAAGGTCGAATATCTCATCTGCCATCTGGCATAAATCTTCTTTATAGCTGTCAATAACCGCCCCAAGCTGCTTCTTAATATCGTCTGACATAATATCTGCTCCTAATCAATTCTAATATCCAATCATTAATGCACCAAGCATAAACAGACATCCAAGTGCTGTCCATATAAGGAACAGAGGCATCATGAACTTAAGCCATTTACTGTATGGAATCTTTGATACAGCAAGATATCCCATAAGTGATGATGACATTGGAAGTACTGAGTTAGAGAATCCGTCTCCTAACTGGAACGCAAGTACTGATGTCTGTCTTGATATTCCTACAAGGTCTGAAACCGGCACCATAAGTGGCATTGTAACTGCTGCCTGACCTGTTCCTGACACGATTACGCAGTTAATAAGTGACTGACATAAGAACATGCCGACAGCCTTAATTGAATCTGGCATAACATTTACAATATTAACAATTCCGTACACGATAGTATCAAGAATATTGGCATCACTTAATATTACCTCAACTGTACGGGCAATTCCGATTATAAGACATCCTACAATAATGCCTTTAGCACCTTCTCCGAATTCCCTTGCAATTCTGCTAGGACCGTAACCACTGATAAATCCGCATATTACACCCATAAATATGAACAGACCTGACATTTCTTCAAAGTACCAGCCCTTCTTTGAAAGGCCATATATAAGTATTCCAAAGCCAAGTGCCATAACAACAAGAACTGCAATCTGTCTTACCGTAATTGTGTCTGTTGCATTGTCAAATGTGTACTCTTGGTCTTCAGGAATTCCATATATTACGCTTTTTTCAGGATGTGCTGCAACCTTTCTTGCATAGCAGATTATGTATGCACTTGTAGCAGCAAGAAGCACAACAAGAATAAATACTCTGTAAGCCATCCCGGAGAACAACTGTAATTCTGCTATATCCTGCGCAACTCCTACATTGAACGGATTAAGTAATCCGGCTGTGAATCCAACCGCTGCACCGAGTGCAATCATCGCTGTTCCTGTAACCTTATCAAGACCTAAGAATAACGCAAGTGTTATTCCGATAGGAACGAATATCATAACCTCTGATGACATTCCCATTGTGAATCCGAATATAGAAAATAATGTCAAAAATACAGGAATTACAACATATTTGTGCTTAGAAAATGTCTTAGATAACTTCTTGCATAACGCTGTAAGTGCGCCTGTTGATGTAATTACCTGAAAAGCTCCACCGATTATCAGCATAAATGTAATTGTTGACGCTGATTTCACAATTCCGGTATAGATTGCTGAAGGAATCTTTAACGGATTAAGCGGACTTGATGCTATTCTGTGATAACTTCCAGCTTCAACTAAAGTCTTGCCTGTTGCTGCATCTTTAAATCTTGTAAACTCGCCTGCCGGCACAATATATGTTGCCGCTGCAGCAATAAGAATAATTACCACAAGTATTACAAATGTATGTGGCGTTTTCCATTTTTTCTTTGCTTTTGTTTCCATGAAATTTTCTCCCATAACAAATTTATATTTTTATACATTTTAATATAAATCATACTAAAAATAAAATTGTATGTTTTTATCGAAAGTATAAATCTAATTTATAGTTTCGATTGATTGATACATTTTAATTATGTATAATTATTACATTATTATTGAAACATGCACTATTTTAGAAAGGGAATTCATATGATTACTGAAAAAGACATGCAATATGTTCTTACAATTGCTAATTACGGAAATCTTACCAAAGCCGCCAATGCTCTGTTCTTGTCGCAGCCGGCTTTGAGCATACATCTTAAGCAGCTTGAAACTTCACTTGGCATACAGCTTTTTGAAAGAAAAGGCCGCCGCATGATTCTTACATATGCAGGCGAGGAATTCGTGAAATCTGCCAGAGATATTACTATGAAATGCTTTGAGCTTGAAGACCGCATGATTGATATTGGCAAAAATGTGGCTGTTAAACTCCGCATTGGTTACATGGTACGTCAGGTTGAGTCTCTCTTTCCATCTGTTATGACTGCATTTAACAGACTGTATCCACAATCAGTTGTATATGCCATTGACGGACATCTCTCAGACCATGAAGAGCAGCTTCTTGCCGGTGACCTTGATATGTTCTTCGGATATAACAGCGTGAGCAACACCAGACTTTCCTATGAAACCATATATGAAGACTATCTTGTTGCCATTCTTCCCAAAAGCCACCCTGCTGTATCTTTCGCAGAGTCTAAAGAATCATGCATCTATCCATGGCTTGATCTTGCGCATGTAAGAAAAGAAAGATTCATCCTGCAGCACAGCAACCAGAGTATAAGACAGCTTGAAGAAGACGCCCTTTTCTATGCTGATGTCCTGCCAGAGCTTACCTATAAGATAAGCAGTATTGACGCAGGAATCCGACTTGCTGAACAGGGATATGGAATTGCATTTACACTAAACAGTTATCTTACTTCAATGAAGCTTTCACCTGATTCAGTTATATTACAGGTTGGCGACCCAGACTTGCGTATACCATTCTCCGCCGCCTTCCGCAAGGAAGATGAAAACCGGAAAGAACTGAAAGAATGGATACGGCTGACTAAAGAGCTTGTTTCCAGACAATAAAATAACCGGCTGATACTGCATTTAGCTGTACCAGCCGGTATCTTAATATTATTCAATTATAATACTTCTACAAGCTCAATCCTGAAATTCAGTTCTTTTCCTGCCATCTCATGATTAGCGTCAAATGTAATCTCAGTATCAGTTAAAGCAGCAACCCTGGCTGGGAATGGCTGTCCATACATATTCTGAAGATATACTTTATCATCAACTTTAAGTTCTTCTGCACCAGGAAGCTCACTTATAGGCAGTGTTATGAAAGCTCTTGGATCGGCTTCTCCATACGCCTCCTCTGGCATAAGATGAACATCTATAACGTCTCCGACATTCATTGTTGCAACAGCCTTGTCAAAGCCCTGAATCATCATTCCTGCTCCACAAGTAAATTCAAGCGGTTCACCTCTGTCGTAAGAAGAATCAAACTGTGTTCCATCATTAAGAGTTCCTTTATAATGAACCTTTACCTTCTTTCCCACATTAGGTCCTTCAAATGATGGTGTAAATGTACCACAGCCACCGCCGCAGCCGCCACAACCACTACCACAGTCTGATTCACCTTCATCACTTCCACACTGTCCGCAACCTGACTCTTCATCTTCATGGCTTCCACAGTGTCCGCAGCCATGACCTTCTTCATGATCGTGATGATGGTCGCAATTAACTCCTGCTGATGTTAAATCGCCATTAAGATATGCCTCAACTGCTGCATCTGCTTCTCCATCTGCTCCTGAATATACATCAATTCCAGCTTCTGAAAGTGCTGTGACTGCACCGTCACCAATTCCGCCACATATAAGAACATCTACACCTTTATCCTTAAGAACAGCTGCCAATGCGCTATGACCAGCTCCATCAGTGCCAATTACCTCTGCACGGACAATATTCTTTCCTTCTGCCTCATAAATCTTAAAGCTCTCAGAATGTCCGAAATGCTGAAAAATCTGACCATTCTCGTATGTTACTGCTATTTTCATTAATAATCCTCCTGATTAATATTTATTCTCATACAACGTATGAAAAATCATTTCAAAATCTTAAACAACTAAAACTCAATATTCACCGAACCATTTGCATATTTCATATAATCAAAAAGCTTCGACGCTGTAAGAAGTTCAAGTGGGTCTCTCTCAATATCATCTTCCTCAAATATCTTTGCCACTTCCTGTATTTCCGGATTAGAAAGAGAATTCATATATTCCCTCAATTCAACTATCGGCATATTAAAAAGTTCTTCTTTGCTCTTCATAAATTAAAATCTCCCTCCAATATCTATTCCGAACGGCCTGTGAATATTACCTTGCCGCTATTCCACAATTCTGCTGTTCTTTTAGCTGCATCAAGCCTGTCTTCATCATTTTCGAAACTAAATGATGCTGACTGGCAGCCGCAATCCATACACATCACATAATAAGAGTGATTTTCCTCTTCTAATATAGAAGGTCCAAAACATCTTGGACAATCCTGCAGATCAATCATTTCATAAATTTCCATGCTGCAACTCCTCGTAATAATAATCTAGTTTATCTTATAATTCTACATTCTATTGGGGATAGAAATCAAGTGGAAATAATTATATAACTTACATATTTACACATATTTTATGAATTATACACCTTCAGCAGATTCATTAAATCATTAATCTCCTCCGCAATCTGCTTTCCGTTATCAGTATCCTTTACAAACACCCGCTGCTTTTCCACATAAACAACCTGTGATTCAGACTCAATATCCCTATTACTATTAATTGCCATATTAATACTCATAAACGGATGATGTTCTTTAATCTTCATTCCATGCGAATTATAAATAAGTGTATAACCAGCTATTCCTGTGGCAGCATGATATCCTTCGCAGAAACCGCCATCTATAACAATCAGTTTCCCACCAGCCCTTACAGGGTGCTGCCCCTCTTTTGTCCTGACAGGAGTATGTCCATTAATAATGTGTGCATTCTCATTATAAAGATTAAACTCCCTTAAAATCATTTTACAGATTCTTTCATTTTCATACTGAACATAGTATGGATTCTTATCCTCTTCGATTGCCTTCTTATAGTCAGCATTTCTATCCTTGTCGAGGAACGTTCGTTCAAATGTTTTGATACACCTTCCAGTCACTGGTGATAATATATTACTCCACAGAAACCACATAAAATCAACTGCATCTGAATCACCGGTTCTTGCCTGCCTTACCATTGACTCGCAATAATCAAGATACTCACGACCTGAATACGACTTGCAATCCACAACAATTCCATCAAACACCCCTTGTTCATCAAGTGGCACACAACCATGAAACAGAAGATTTCCATTATGAATCTTATAAATGCTGCCTTTGTCATATAGAAAATTGATATGTCTCTCAAGCGCCATACTGTTAATGAAATCTGCCCTGAATCTCCCCATCAGAAACATTTCTTCCATAGTAAGCTCATATGGATTATTCATGTCAACAGTTGGAAATTCATTAGTATTAAGAAAATAATCCTTATCCCCTATTCTTACTGTTCCTTTATCCAGATTCATCTTATCCAGCAGAAGTCTTCCTTCCATTCTGTATTCCGGGTGTCTCTTAATAAGCTGCCCTTCAAGCTTGAATAGAATCACAGAAATAGCTTTATAGACTGCATCATCAACATTTTTATCTGAATATGTATTAACTGCGAACTGTAGAAGAAACCTTAGGCTTATTCCATAACCATTCTCAAGAATTGACATAGTTTTGTACTTAATATTATTCCTGACCACAAGTGCCATACACACCGGATTGCCACAAAAAGCTCCCATCCACAATATGTCATGATTTCCCCACTGGATATCAACACTGTGATGTTCCATCAGGAGATCTAATATCTTATCTGCATGTGGTCCTCTGTCATATATATCCCCCAGTATATGAAGATGATCCACAGCCAGTCTTTTAATCAGATCAGTAAGAGCAACAAGAAATTCATCACCATTATGAAGGCTCAGAATCGTTTCCATAATCTGTCTGTGGTACACACTCCTGTTGTCATCTTCATCCTTCTGTGCATGAATAAGTTCATCAATGATATATGCAAAATCCACAGGCATTGCTTTTCGCACCTTGGATCTTGTGTACTTAGAAGACAGAAGCTTTGCTATCTGAATCAGCTGGTTAAGTACATTTCTGTACCATTCATCATTCACCTTATTCTCATCCATAAGTATAGAAAGCTTCTCTCTCGGATAATATATCAGAGTGCACAGCTCCTGCTGCTCATATACAGTAAGTTCATCTCCATACAGCATCGCTACCTTCTCCCTAATTACTCCCGAACAATTATTAATTATATGGTAAAATGCATCATATTCCCCATGAAGGTCACTCATAAAATGCTCTGTTCCCTTTGGCAGATTCATAATTGCATTCAAGTTAATAAGTTCGCGGTAAACTGACTGTTTTGTGGGATATTTTTCCTTTAAAAGTTTCAGGTACTTGTCATACTCATTCATATATATTCCTCTTATCTTCTGGTTTATTCATCACTTTTAATATTTCCTGACAACCTTGCCCCTTTTATAATTAAAACTCATTCTCCCCAAAGAACTTCCGCTTTCTCTCAATCATCTCATCAATTCTCTCGACATAGCTTCTGACATCCTTAACATTCTCAATTCTTTCAATCCTTACTGAGTGATTATCATCTGACTCATTATGGAACACAACCTTAGTTGAAGCACCTGCGCCACACGCAATTATCGTCTGCTTTTCTTCCATAATAAGAATATTATATATACATTCAAGTCCCGGGACTGCATAGCCAACATTCTCAAAATTACCTGCCATATTCTTCTGACGGTACATATAATAAGGCTGCATTTTGAGATCTCTTGCTGTCTGCTCAGTCATCGCGATAATACTGTCTGTGTTCTTAATTGAAAGCTCTGTGTACTGCTGACGCAATATGTTAAGTCTTGAAGCTCTCTTAATTGCAAGTGAATGAACGGTAAGACTCTCCGGCCTCATCGCCTTAATTTCATTAAGTGTATGGTAAACCTCGTCTACACCCTCTCCCGGAAGTCCAAGAATCATATCCATGTTTATATTATCAAGTCCTGCTTCTCTTGCCATTGCATAAGCATTCTTAATATCTTCAACTGTATGCTTTCTTCCTATCAGGTCAAGTGTTTTCTGGTTCATTGTCTGCGGATTAATAGATATTCTTCCCACATTATGAGCTTTAAGAACCTTGAATTTATCCGGTGTCACGCTGTCCGGTCTGCCGGCTTCTACAGTAAGCTCGCGGCATGCACTCAAGTCAAATGCTTCTTCAACCACTGTCAGTACTTTATCTAACTGTGCTGCACTCAGAGTTGTAGGTGTTCCACCACCCATGTACACTGTATCCAGTCTTCTGCCTTTCATGGATTCAGCGACATATCTTATCTCCTTAATAAGTGCATCAACATAATTATCTACATAGTCTTTGTACGCACCAAGTGCATATGATGAAAATGAACAGTACAGGCATATACTTGGACAGAATGGAATTCCAATATACAGGCTGTAACCTGTCTTATAATCCATATCCGTAAGTATATCTAACTCTTTCCTTGCTACTGTAAGTGCAAGGTCTGCCTTTTCCTCACTCGCATAATGCTTGTCCATAAAATGTTTCTTAATCTGTTCTTCTGTTGCACCTTCTTCAAGCATTGTATACGCAATCTTACTTGGCCTTACTCCTGTAAGATATCCCCACGGCAGCTTCTTGCCTGTCTTTTCTGAAAGCTTCTTATATAAGCTGTCCTTAAACACTTCATGGGCATTCTTCTTATCAAGCCCTGTGATATCAGGAACTTCTATTGAAAGAATCTCATCATTCTCTTCCGGCTTGGAATCTGCCTTAAGTGCCATAACCTCAGTTCTTGGATAAAATGAACGGACAAGCACAACCGCATCATCATAAAAAACATCATTATCAATCTTAATATATATCATAGTTGCTTCCTTTTCGCGTCAGTTTCTTTTCGCCTGCTGATTCCATACTCGCAAACCCGCACTATCGTGCTTCTCCGCCTGCTTCGCAGGCTGTTTGCTCGTTGATGCCCCGCGAAAAGTAAATAACGCTTCGCGTTGCTTCCTTTTCTCTTGCGGGCATCACATAAACGGATTGTTCTGCTTTTCATATCCAATCGTTGTGAACTCTCCATGTCCGGGATATACGTCTGTATCATCAGGGAGCTTGCAGAGCTTGTCATGAAGCGACTCCATCATTGCAGCAGAGCTTGCTGTAGGATAATCTGTTCTTCCTACTGAACCGGCAAAAAGTGTATCACCTGACATAAGTGTCTTGTCTGATTCAATATAATAGCATGTTCCGCCTGCTGTATGTCCCGGTGTATGGATTGCCTTTATCTTAAGTCCTGCAAGTTCAAGAATATCCCCATCATTATGAAGTACATCTGCTGTAACTTTAAGACTCATGCCGTATGCATTCGACAGGTTTCTTGCCGGTGAAGCAAGAAGCTTTTCCTCATCACATGATGCATATATCTTAATTTCATAATGCTCACGCACTTCATTAGCAGCACCTATATGGTCAAAATGTCCATGTGTAAGAAGTATTGCCTGTGGCCTGCTTGCTGAACGCACAACCATATCATATATAGACTCTGGTGAATCTGCCGGGTCAACAATAATGCTCTCGTTGTTATCTAAGTTAATTATAAGATAGCAGTTAGTAGCTACCGGTCCCAATACTCTTGATTCTATCTTAATCATAATCTGCAAACCTTTCTTAGCCGGCAGTTCTTGTTATATCAGTAACTCCGTCTATCTTTCTTAATTTATCTATAATTCTGTTAAGCTCTTCCTTGCCATGAATATCAAAACCGACACTTATGGTAGCAAATTCTTTCTTATTAAGACGGCAGTTCATAGACTTTACATCAATCTCTGCTTCTGTGAACATCCTTGATATATCAACAATAAGTCCGGTTCTGTTGTTGGCAAATATGTTGATTTCAACCTCATAGGTATCGCCTGCTGTCTGTCCCTGCTCCCATTCAGCCTCTATAAGACGAGCACGTTCATTAGCCGGGAAGTTGATTATATTAACACAGTCTGTTCTGTGAATTGATATACCTCTTCCTCTTGTAACGAATCCGACAATCTCATCACCAGGTACCGGATTACAGCACTTTGAAAATCTGACAGCAACATCATGGATTCCCTTAACGACAATTCCACCCTTGCCTTCCTTCTTCTTTGCCTTTTCCTTAGACTCAGCGGCAACGATTTCCTCAAGCACATCTTTGTCTGTAACTTCTGCCTTCTTGGTCTTTAAATGCTCCTCATTAAGCCTGTTTACTATCTGGCTCTCTTTAAGTGCACCATGTCCAACGGCTGCAAGAATAGAATCCCAGTCTTTAAAGCCATATTTGTTAAGACATTTTTCAACATATTCAGGCTTGGTAATGTCAGAAAGAACAATTCCTTTAGTCTTACAATAGTTAGCAACCATTTCCTTGCCCTTAATGATATTATCTTCCTTTAATTCCTGCTTAAACCACTGATTAATCTTATTCTTTGCCTGTGTGCTCTTTACGATTGAAAGCCAGTCACGGCTTGGTCCTTTGGAATTCTGCGATGTTATAATCTCAATTCTGTCACCATTCTTAATAATATAATCAATATTAACAAGCTTTCCATTAACTCTTGCTCCTACCATCTTATTACCTACAGCACTGTGGATACTGTACGCAAAATCTATAGGGCATGAGCCTGCAGGAAGGTTCTTGACATCACCCGAAGGTGTAAAGCAGTATACGCTGTCTGAGAAAAGGTTAAGGTCATTCTTGATTGATGATAAGAATTCCTTGTTATCAGACATTTCTTTCTGCCATTCAAGAATCTGTCTTAACCAGCTAAGCTTTGCTTCCTCACTCTGGTTGTCCTTCTCACCGGTCTTTCCCTCTTTATATTTCCAGTGGGCTGCAATACCATACTCAGCAATCTTATGCATTTCGTAAGTTCTTATCTGTATCTCAAACGGCTGTCCGTTAGATGCAATAAGTGTTGTATGGAGCGACTGGTAATTATTAGGCTTAGGCATGGCGATATAATCCTTGAAACGTCCTGGAATAGGCTTATACATTTCGTGTATTACACCAAGTGCCGCATAACAGTCTTTTACTGTGTCAACCTTGATTCTTACTGCAAATATGTCATATATCTGGTCAAGCGTCTTATTCTGGTTGACCATTTTTCTGTAGATTGAGAAGAAATGCTTAACTCTTCCGTCTATCTCAGCCTCAATACCGGCATTGCTTATATGCATGCCGACTTCTTTAATTATGCTCTTTATAAATGCTTCCCTGCCTGGTCTGTTTAAGTTGACCTGTTCAACAAGATCATTATATACATCAGGCATAAGATATTTCATTGATAAATCATCAAGCTCTACCTTAATCTTGGAAATACCTAACCTGTGGGCTATTGGAGCATATATTTCCATTGTCTCTCTTGATTTCTCAATCTGCTTTGCCGGCGACTGATACTGCATTGTACGCATATTATGCAGTCTGTCGGCAAGCTTTATAAGGATAACTCTTATATCCTTTGCCATTGCAAGGAACATTTTTCTAAGGTTTTCTGCCTGGACCTCAATCTTATCATGCTGGTAATTGAGCTGTGTCAGCTTTGTTACACCATCTACTAACAGTGCTACCTCATCACCAAATTCTTTTGCAACATCTTCAGTTGTCATAACTGTATCTTCAACAACATCATGAAGAAGACCTGCAATAATTGACTCCTTATCAAGCTCTAATTCAGCCAGAATGATAGCAACACATAAAGGGTGGATTATATATGGCTCACCCGATTTTCTGAACTGTCCCTCATGTGCCTTTCTTGCGGTCTCGTATGCCTTCTCAATATCAGACAGATCTGTAGATGGGTGGTATTTCTTTATAGCTGCAATAAGATCCTTATATAATTCCTCAGGACTTGTAAAATCTGCTGGTGTATCCACCGCTCTTTCAACCTGATTAGTTTTGTTATGGCTTGCGCCTGGTAACTCTATATTCTCTGGCATACGTGCCTCCATTCTCTGGTAATTGTCCAGCGTTATAGTTTTCTTAAGCCCATTATTTATACACTGGCATATGTTCTTTCCATAAATTCTCTTGTAGCCACTGCATTCTCAGGAACAGTATTTTCCAATGTACAGTGTACATATGGCTTATGCTCCTTAATCTTCTTTAACAGAAGTGGATAATTAAGACCTCCTCCGGTCACCGGATTACCCTTTCCTGTACCTGCTGCCACTGACTTAAGCTCACTGCCTTCAACAATATAATCCTTGCAGTGAACAACAGCAATATCCTTTAATAACAGTTCAAATGCTTTCTCAATAATCTCATCCTGCTGTGCAAGATTATCAACACATAACAGGTTAACCGGGTCGAATATAATCTGAAGATTAGGTGAATCAATAGCGTCAAGCACCTTTCTTGCACGTTCGACAGTGTATACAATGTGCTTCCATACAGGCTCAATTGCTACAATGACACCAAACTGTTCAGCATATTTAACTATTGGCCTTAAATTATCAATAAAGCACTGAAGTGCCTCCTCACTGTGATTGGCTGGCTCATACTTATACTCCTCATTAACCGCACCAGTCTCAGTACCAACAACTCCACAGCCAAGAATACTTGCAAATCTTATATGTGCCTTATACTTCTCAACAATCTCCTTATGCTTCTCAGGATTAGGATTGCAAAGGTTAAGATAACAGCCAAGTACTGCAACATCAACCTTATTCTCTGTACATAATTCCTTAATATACATAGCGAGTCCCGGAGTCATAGTCTCCACGCCCGGCTTAAACTCCTTAATAGACTTACTGAGTGCAATATGCATACAGTGAAAACCCTGTGCATGTATATTAGGTATAAGCTCCTCTAATGGAGCGTATGCAACATCATGTGCTCTTATTCCGATTCTCATAAAAAACCACCTTTCCGTCAATTACAAACACTTTTGAAAGATTATACTATATATTACATAAAAAAACCAGTAAATATCTGCGACTTTTCCAAGCTGTGAGGGCGTTAATGCTGCTATATACAAAAAAAGCAGTGAGAGAAAGCCCGCCCTAACGAAGCGTGTTTGCTTTCTCTCACCGTAATAAACTATTAATACAGTTTTACATTATTAATTAATCCTGTATCTCCAAGTGCCTTATAATATGTAACAAGCGGTATAAAGCTCTGTGCAAATCCTTTCGTGCTGTCACCGGAAACAATAACAGCATCATCTATAACCTTTTTAGAACCAATTCCTGCCCTGCCTGTGTTATTAATGTTTGTTTCAAATGTTTTGAAACCATACTCAAGATACTTCTTATCGCCTGTCAGTTCATAGGCAATTGCCAGTGATTCCAGAAGAAGTGTGTTATTTCCATTTCTTGAAAGTGAAGGAAGTTCCTTATAATAGAACAAGCCATTGTCAAGAGTACAATTCTCTACAACATCATCAATTGCTCTTATAAGCATCTGCTTAATATCTTCTCTTGGGAATACCCTGTAATATCTCATTACGCTTCCTGCAGCTACTGATATCATAAATCCTACTCTTATAAGAGTATTGTCCGTATATGGAGCAAGCCAGTTGCCATACTCCTCTTCCCATATCTTAAAGCTGTCAATAATCCAATCACATTTTGCAAGCCATTTATCATCTCCTGTCTCCACATATAATGCAACAAGTGCACGTAAAGCCCAGCCTGTTTCTCTTGCATTGGCTTCTCCCGGTTTTGCATACATTGGTGTATCCAGAAGTCTTAATATGTTATCACCTATACTTATCGCTGTCTCAAGGCCTCTCTCATCACCTGTAAAATGATAATAATCAATCACTCCTTCAACCCATTCATGTGAGCATACCATTATTCCATTCTTACAATGACCTGCTGTATGCTCCCACTGTCCGCCTATTCTTAATGGATTATTGCTGTAATGGCATACATCAACATCCATCTGGTGTTTTGCTGAAACTATTAAATAGTCAAGGAATCTTCTGATTCCCGTTCTTGCATACATAAGTGCACATGAATGTGGATAATCATATTCATTATTACTCCATACAGGTTTTCCGCCGCCTCTTCCCTGTAAAGTATATCCCATATCAATAGAATCACCCCAATTCAGCATGCCGTAACATCTTGAATGGTTATCAGCCCTTGCAATAAGTGCAATTTCAACTTCATCCACAAGATGTTCAGGGAATACATCCATACACACTTCTGCCTTCTTGAATTCCTCTGGTGCTATGCATGGTCTGTCAGGCATCTGGTATATTGTACTTCTGTTATCAAGCTCCCACATCTGCATATCCGGTTCATGGAAATGCATCAGGAATCTCTGTTCCTTTGCCATACCAGACTGCATAACAACATTTCCAATATCCTCTGGAACAAGCATAACAGCTACTCCGCCGTCATATGCCTTAACTGCCTTCGGATAATTCTGCTGTGCCTGATATACAGTTATACACAATCCATCATCCCCGTCAGTGTAATCTGCAAGAAATGTACCATAGAATACCTCTGCAAAATGTTCATTTGCTTCCTTTACAAGATATGCATCATCGATAATCTTATTAACCTGCACTCCATCTCTTCCAATATAGAAATCAGTCTTATAATTAGAGCTTCCAACAAGTGTTCTTACATTGGAAACAGGTGCTTTACCAGATATCATCTCTAATTCCCCAGTTCCTCTTGTGTGATACACAGGTCCATTCTCTTTAGAATTATCCGTAAGTACATCTCCACATCCAGTAGAATCATTACCCATATTAATGTGCATATCAAACAAATCATCACTTGCAGTGACTGTCTCATCAGGCTTTGCATAAAATACCAGTGATTTGATATGAAGTTCATCATAAGTCGTATTAATAATTCTGTATGAAACATCAATCCATGACTTAGCTGCATATGATGTAAGTGTTATCTCAAAATCAACTTTTTTATTATTAAGAATGTTACTTCCCTTAGCCCTGATTACACATTTTACAGGACCTGCGTCTATAATCTTCCACTCACCAATATTAATGTCGTATAATCCCATATCATCTTTCAAGTATGGTCCTTCAAAATTCTGAGCGGTATAATGTTTTCTTCCATCATCAAGTGTTTCAAATATATTCTGGGAATTATTCTTTACTGTAAATGTAACACAGCCTGTGTCAACACACAGTCCCTGCCCAGTCTGAGTAACAGATACTCCCTTTTCTTCACAGCTTCCATCAGACTCTTTTTCAAATTCAAGCACTGCGCCCTTATTAGCCGGAATATCAGCAAGAAAATCCACATACAGGTACCTTATGCTTCCATCTGCATGTTTCGATGTAACCTTTGGCTGAACCATACATTTTCTGCCATCCTGTGTAATAGCTATCCTGTCAGCAGTCTTTAACTCTCCTTCCTTAAAAGGAAGTGCTATGCCTGCCGGTTCCTGTAATCTGTCATACCTGTAAAGCTTGTCAAAATAAATTTTCATTATATGTACCCTCCATTGTTTGTCACAAGCAAATCTGCTATAATTGTACAACAGATTTAAATCATTTGCTATAGCCTTAATATAGCATTCATAATTCTGTAATTCATGTGATAAGATGTCATTATTAGCTAATAATACAGATTTATTGCAACTTTTAGAAAGAGGGTTTATATTATGCATTATGCCGAGATAAAAACCTGCGATATTGCTAACGGACCAGGGGTGCGTACATCTCTTTTTGTAAGTGGATGCACACACCGATGCAAAGGTTGTTTTAACGAAATTGCATGGGATTTTAATTATGGCAGGGACTTCACAGACGATACAATCAAAGAAATCATTGATTCCCTTGCCCCAGACTATGTTACAGGTCTCACACTTCTAGGAGGTGAACCATTTGAACACAGCAACCAGCAGGGACTCCTTCCATTACTGAGGGAAGTACGCAGAATATATCCTGACCTGAGTATATGGTGCTTTACAGGATATCTGTTTGACAAAGATATTGTTGAAAAAATGTGCAATGAATGGAAAGAAACTAAAGAAATGCTTCAATACATTGACGTCATAGTTGACGGCAAATATGAAGAAGACAAGAAAGATATGATGCTTCAGTTCAAGGGTTCATCAAACCAGAGAACAATCCTTGTAAAAGAATCACTCGAATCAGGTAATGTCGTACTTCTGTACGATTAATAATAAAAAGGAGTTTACATAATGTCACAGAAAGTTAATATTAAGAAATTAAATCCTGACGCCTGTATCCCAACATACGGAACAGCGTTCTCAGCAGGAGCAGACCTCTACTCAGGCATGCCGGAAGCTGTAACAGTTATGCCAGGCACAACTGAATTCATCAAAACAGGAATAGCAATGGAGATACCAACAGGACTCGTAGGCCTCATCTATGCAAGAAGCGGAATGGCATGCAAAAAAGGTCTTGCCCCAGCCAACAAAGTAGGTGTAATAGATTCTGACTACAGAGGTGAAATCATAGTAGCCCTCCATAACCATTCAGATAAGCCTGTAACCATAGAACCAAAAGACAGAATCGCACAGATAGTCTTAGCACCATACATCACAGCAGACTTCAACGAAGTAGAAGAACTTGACGACACAGAAAGAGGCGAAGGCGGCTTCGGCTCAACAGGCACAAAGTAAAAAAATCCATCTTGCAAAATGCCGAAGGCATAAGCAGGATGGATTTCTTATCTCAATCGCACATCAACAGCCCGCCTTGCAACATGCCGAAGGCATAAGCAAGGCAAGACAGAATTAACGTAGATTGGAACCGGCAGCATATTATTGTGTGAGTCCGATTTAAGGCGCGAACCGTGTGGGAGTTATGCCGCTCTATACAAAAGAGCGGTGAGAGAAAACTCGTTCAAGCGAAGCGCGTTTGTTTTCTCTCACCGTAATAAACTCTGTATAGAGCGGCATTTACTCCCACTAGGTGCAGCCGCCATGAGGACTCGCACAATAATATGCTGCCGGTTCCCACACACAACCTAAATTCTTTCTTGCCTTACTTATACGCAATATTGGCATGATCAATAACATAATCCTGTGCCTTCTGCACAAGCATAGCCTTAACTACACTATCTTTTCCGAATTTCTCAACAAATGCATTCTCATCAGAATATCCATTGTCTCCTGCGAATTCATCAAGATCGCCCTTGTAATCATATTCTCTCATAGAGAACTTCTGATCTTTCACGATTGCTTCCATAATAAGCTGCTGTGCTGCTGACTTCTTAATGAAATCATCATATGACATTCCATATAACTGCTGGCAATACTCTTCCTTTGACTGGTTAGTAAAATCAGCATAGAATCCGACAGACTGGTCATATCTGTCTCGTAATGTACTGAGCAGTGTATCTGGATAACCACTTACCTTACATGTATCCTGAAGTGTTGAAAGAACCTGTTTCTGAATCTCATCATCAACCTTAGAATCGATTGTAGATGCTAATGAATCTTTAACAGAAGCTCTATATTCTTCGATTGTATCATATCCAAATGTTTCCTTAACATATGCATTAGTAAGCATTGGCACATTAGGCTGTGAAACCGTCTGCACGGTAAGCTCAAACACTACTTTAGTTCCTGCATATACGGTATTGCTATATGTTTCCGGCAAGTCGATTACCATAACCTTAGTCTCTCCAGCCTTCATTCCATAGAGTGCTTCATCAAGCTCTTCTATATCAAGTCCAAGTTTATCTTTGCCAAGTATCATTGTAACACCATCTGTATTAGACAGCCCTGTTGACTGTGAACCCGAACTTGTAGCAACATAAGTAACCAATATCTGATCCCCATCAACAGCACCTCTGCTGACTTCTGAATAAGTAGTATTATTCTCTATATCTTCAGCAATCTTATCATCAACAAGCTGATTCTCTATAGATGTTTTATCAACTGTTACAGCTATATCCTCATATTTCCCAAGCTGTACATAATCATTAACATTATAATCGTATTTTACTTCAATCTCTTTATTACATGCAGTTGCCATAAGCATTGTTGCTGATAATAAAACTATTGATGCTTTTCTTAAAAAACTTTTTCTCACAATAAACCTCCGCTCTTACTTCTTTATACAGAAGTAAAAAATTGACTTTCATACTATATCACATAAAAGAGATTTTATCCATATCTGTTCATATTAGTTCACAGAAATATCATACATTTTAAAAAGAAAAGACTGCCGCTTTCACGACAGCCTATTATCTCTGATATATAATATATAATCAATTATGCAAGCTTAGACTTAGCAACCTCTGCGAGCTTAGCAAATCCTTCTGCATCGTTAACAGCCATCTCAGATAATACCTTTCTGTTAAGATCGATATTAGCTAACTTAAGACCATACATGAACTTGCTGTATGAAAGTCCGTTAATTCTTGCAGCAGCATTGATTCTGGCAATCCATAACTGTCTGAACTGTCTCTTCTTCTGCTTTCTTCCTGCGTAAGCTGTTGTAAGAGCTCTCATAACAGACTGCTTAGCAACTCTGTACTGCTTAGATCTTGCTCCTCTGTAACCCTTAGCTAACTTTAATACTCTATTGTGCTTCTTCTTTGCGTTTAATCCGCCTTTAATTCTTGCCATTTTGAATTATTCCTCCTAAATTTCTATTCTGAGCACGTACCGATAATCTCGGCAATGCACCGCATATCTTATAAAATTCTACCCGATTCGACTCTATCTTAGAGGTATGGTAAAATCTTCTTCATTGCCTTAAGATTTGTATGGTCAACTAAAGTAGCCTTTCTGAGATTTCTCTTTCTCTTTGTGCTCTTCTTAGTAAGGATATGGCTCTTGTAAGCCTTCATTCTCTTTAACTGTCCTGAACCTGTCTTCTTAAAACGCTTTGCTGCTGCCCTACTTGTCTTTATTTTTGGCATGATGTAAATCCTCCTTAAATATTGTATTCTAGCGCTTCTGTGCTAAAACCAGTGTCATGCTTCTGCCTTCTACCTTGGCGGGTTTCTCAACAACTGCTACTTCCTCAAGCATCTTAGCGAAGTCATCAAGAATATGCTTGCTGCTCGCCATATGAGCCATCTCACGACCTCTGAACCTTAAGGTTACCTTAACCTTATTGCCCTTCTCTAAGAACTTCTTGGCTGCACTAACCTTGGTGTTAAGATCATTGTCCTCGATGTTCGGAGATAAGCGAACCTCCTTAATCTCGATAACCTTCTGCTTCTTCTTGGCTTCCTTTTCTTTTCTTGCAAGCTCATACTTGTACTTGCCGTAATCGATAATCTTACATACCGGCGGCTTAGCTGTAGGAGCTATCTTCACAAGATCAAGCTCTGCCTCCTGAGCCAGCTTATATGCTTCCTTGGCAGACATAATGCCAATAAGTTCGCCATTTTCACCAATCAGACGTACTTCTCTGTCTCTGATCTGTTCGTTAATCATTAAGTCGCTAATTGTAGTGCACCTCCATCATATTTTCGCAAAAAAAATGCAGATAGAAAACCATCCGCATACTCAACGCTTAAGGGCACACCAGTCAGCAGCCCGTCAAAGCTTGGAATATTAACCCGAGTCACATATATGTGCTGAGGTGAGAGCGGATACTCTTCTTTATTTTCACAACAGTGGTATATTACCACACCCTCTTTGTAATGTCAATATATTTTTTTCTTTATTTTACCGAAAATACTTGCGGCTTCACACCTGATTCCCCCGACATCCCCGGACAGCAAAAAACGGCTTCACGCATGCTCTCTAATACAGCCATGTGTATGGTTAATACATTTTGTAACGGTCTTATTCGAATCATCCGAATTCTCTTGTTCTGCTTCCACCAACACTGTTTCATCCAAGCCCAAGTCACCGACAAGACGCAAGTAAATATCCACATTTCCATCATTGTCCACTTCGATTTTATTAATAAGACGTTTTAGCTGTGTATTGGTCATTTCATGAACATCAGTAATGTCTTCCATCTCCTTAAAGGTACTATTAAGAATTGCCTCAAGCTGCTCTCCTTTGGTGAGATGATAAGATACCATTTTCAATTCATTTTCCAAGCGTTCAATCTCTTTTCTCATGCCACCGATTTTCTCATTCAATTCCTCTCTCGAAATCAAATCATCGGTGTACATATCCATATATTTTTCACGTGACTTACGCAGCTTGTTCAGTTCTGCGTTCAGTTCCTTTTCATACTCGATATTTTCATCTTTTGCCTTGTAAACACGTTGGAATTCTCTAATCACATGGTCGATTACTTTTTTCTTCTTGCTGAGTACATCCTGGAAATACTCCTGTAATACCTGAATCAATTCTTCTTCATCCACTGTGATTGCATTTGGACAGCTATCTGCACCACGACCATTGTGACCGGAACAAACCCAACGCACATAAGTATTCTTATACTGACGTACTGTTCTACGAAAAGACCATCCACAATCCTTACACTTAATCAATGTAGAGAATAAGTGCTTGTTGCTCTGGCGTTCGTGAGTCATCTTGAAAGAATCGTGACGACCTTTCAAAATCTCCTGTGCTCTGTCAAAAATTTCATCATCAATAATGCGAAGTTCCGGACGAAGTGTAACTAACCATTCAGACTCGTCTTTTTCTTTTCTCTGCCCGGTCAGGAAGTCGGTCACTTCCTCTTTACCATTGATAATCTTTCCGGTATATATTTCATTGGTCAGAATACGGCACACGGAATTCTGACTCCAATTATTTCCTCGTTTGGTTTTCACACCACGTTCATTGAGCATATTTGCAATCTTCGCACCACCAAATCCTTCTTCTGTATACCATTTGTACATCTGGCGGATAACCTTTGCCTCTTCTTCATTGATAGATAGATTGAAATAGTCACCGATAGTCTTATCATATCCGTAAACGACATTGGGAACTCGTCCCTTTTCCGCATTCATCTTCTTACCAAACTTGATACGCTTGGAAGTGTTGGCACTCTCTTCCTGGGCTAATGCGCCGAAAATGGTTAAAACAAACTCGCTGTTACCCATGCTTGTCATATTAGCAGTGAGGAACTGCGTTTCAATACCAAGTGCTTTTAGTTTGCGGACACTCTGTAATAAATCAACGGTATTTCTGGCAAAGCAAGAGATATCCTTTACCACAACCATGTCAAATAAGCCCTTTTCAGCGTCTGCAAGCATACGCTGGAATTCCTTACGATTCTTGATTTTAGTTCCGGAAATACCTTCGTCTGCATATAATTTAATAAGGTTGTCCCCTGTACGTTTTGTATATTCTAAGAAAAACTCTTTCTGAGTCTCTAAGCTGTTGAGCTGGTCTTCTTTATCTGTGGAAACTCGGCAATATGCTGCGATGTTCATATTTATCCGCCTTTCTGTTAGAGCTGTTACGTTCTGTTACAACTATTATAACTTATTTATCTTAAAAGTAAATAGCGCAGAAAAAGAAAACTGTCCACTAGAGTTTCTTTCCCACGCTATTCTTAATAGTATAGTTGTTAATATGTATCGGTAGCTTCTTCACTATATCCGATTTTTTTCTCGGGTTCTGGTGTTCTATTTTTTTCTACCCAATATCCCTTTATTTTTATCATAATAATACATAACGCTGATACTCCAATAACTGGAAGCAAAGACAAAAAGGCCGTTTCTAACATCTCCAGACCCATTATCCAAAAAAACTCCCATGCCAAAGCATCTTTATTTGCTAGTGCTAATTCGAAAGCTTCATCAGTTTGAAAATATAGCAGATAATTACTTGAAGCAGGTTTGTTTTTCAATGCCATACTCACAAGATATGTCCCTATTGTAAATATTGTTGCCGCTATACCAGATACAATCTCGTTTACCAGCAATGCCACCTTACTATTTGATATCAAAGAGAGAAAAACCCAAACCAATAAGTATATTATAACAAATACTATATCAGCAATCGCACCTTTTACCATACCTTGCACAATTTCAGTTAATACCAGTGAAAAAAACAGGTTGTATACAACACATAATTTAAGCCATCTTCTTACAGAATGCTTCCATCCTATAATATTATCGACCCCTGCGAATACCACTCCTGAAATAATTACCAATTCTCCCAACATTACTAGCTTAAGCAGAATCAAAACTACTCCAATCATAAAAATTGACATGTAGACCCATGGTACATATTTACGTCTACTTCTATACCATCCTTCAATTTTTTCAAGCAAATTTTGAATGGAAAGAATCCATGTAAAAAATCCATCTACAAACTTCATGTTATCGCCTTCCTTTAGTATTTGGGGAATAACAATCCCATTATTATTCCCTAATCTATTACTTGTTTTTCTAAACAAAGAATTACCGCAAAGAATTAGTTAGCGAGTAACTAGCGAAGAAGATTTTTCTCCTATCGTCTTTTTCCTTATACTATCGTTTGAACAAAATCTCTCAGTAATTGTATTGATGTTTGCAATTGCTGTTCTGTAAAGTGTGGATTATGTGTATTTTCAGGATGATGAATTTGATGCCTTATATACTCTGACAATACAACTTGGTCTTGTCTTGTACTTCCGCCTCTTAAAATCTTAATATATGGCATAGTCGGTTTTCCCGCTTTATATGCATCCCACTGACCTTCTGCTTCGATATAACCATATAACTCATTATGATATTCTTCTGACACCTCTGAAAATGCTAAATAATTAACTTCATTTAAGGATGGATAAGGCAATTGTCCTGGCAATACTGTCTCCACTGTTTTTCCTTCATCAGAATTCGATATTAGCCTCAGATTTGAATAGTCCAATTTTTTGACCACATTTGCACTATGCGTAGTAATAATTACTTGTGTACTATTTACTTCAGATAACTCTAGCAATGCTTCTATCAATTTCTTTTGATTCTCAGTATGCTGCGATGTCTCTGGTTCTTCTATAGCGTAAATAATACTTGCATTTGCGTTATCTGCAATCCTACGCTCCGCTTCGGCTCTGAAAAAATTGAGCAAAATCAATCTCTTTACACCGCTACCGCGTTTATTAACTGGAATTCCTTCATCTCCTGAAATTGACACTTTCTTAAAGACATCTGACCATTTAAGACTACTAGCACTCAGAATCACCGGATTTAGACTATTAGCCACTTCTGGACTCATTTCTCTCAGTTTTTCTAAAGTTCTACTTGACACTTCCTCCAGTTTTCTCTCTACCTCCATTGCAATTGCCGCTAGCTCTTCTTGTAAACGTTCTTCACTAAGAATTTGCTTTACTGCTTCTTGTAATGGATCTTGAACTTCACTGTCGCTATCAGTATTCTTTCTGTCCGATTGAAATAGTGAATACACTGGCAAATACTTCTGAAGCTTATCCCATATGGACTTTGTTTCACCTTTTGTAACATCAATCTCTGTTAATCCCAATTGCCAATCGTCTCGATAATGCTCCCAAATAGCCCGTCTCATAACAGCATTTCTTGTTCTATCATCACATACGATTCCATTATCATCTATAATTTTCCTCAAATCTTTGTCTGTTTTTTGAAGAAGTCCATTGCACTGTGCGTTAGTTGGATGATATGCTCTTATAAACACCTTGGCAGAACCAGCATTGGGATATCTCTTCTCTATCTCCAACTGACCTTCTTCATTTAAAAGCAATTCCTCCGCTAAACTTGTTTCATTGGTAGCATCAATCACTATTCTCTCTGGCAATTCTTCAAAACATGCCGTGATAACAATGTCTGTGTCTCCCTCTGCCAAAGCTTGTTTATTGATATCATCTTTATCCTGTTTTACAATCCCTTTACCGTCATTGAAAAATATATCTAGCGCCTCTAAAACACTCGATTTGCCAATATCATTTTTACCGACAAAAGCAGTAAAATTATCAAAATCAATTGTCACTTCCCCTTTATACCCACGAAAGTTTCTAATTTTGAAATTTTTTATCTTCATATAAACGTTTCCCACTAACAATCTCTTATTTGTTCATTGAAATGTTGTTCTCCATTTTTATCTTCCCACTTACAAATAATCTTAAACTTCCTTGAAGACTGCATATGTACTACTACATGTTCTTCAAAACCATTACCTGGCTCAAGATACTCAAATGGCATCTTATCCTTCATCAATATTATGTTATACTCCGACGGTATCTCAACATCAATGTTATACGCTGTCACATCTCCTGAGTTCCATACTTTTAACTTATATTTGCCTTGAGAAATTTTTATAATTCTCGCTTCAACGCATGCCCTCTTTTCTCGATTTACTTCTCTTTCAATCTTCTCTAACTCATACTTTTTTAGTGCCAAATCATATTCTTGTAGTTTTTGTTCCATTTCAGACAGCTTAACTTGAACTTGTGTGCATTTGTTAGATTTTATCAATGCAATAACAGAAACTAGAACTGCTGCGATGGGCATAATATATATAGCTATGTCTTTAATTATTTCTTTTGCTATATTCCAAATCTCAATAATCTCTGATGGCATTTTTACCTCCATTTCTTAAGTGCCTTTGCCAATTTCTTTTCCATTTCTTTTATTGCTTCATTTTTTATTTCTTCAATATTGGCATTAATAACTTCTTGATTGACCTCCAACAGTTCAGCCTTGGTAAAAATTTTTCCACAGTCTGAACATTGCACTCTTGTTTCGTCTGGTGCTTCACTTAATTCACACTTAATTTCATCTAACGTTGAAAATTGGTCATTGCCACACACATCACAAAACATTGTTACATTTCTACTTAAGTCTTTCATTTGTCTCCCTCCAAATCACATAAGCTTTTACCTTACTTCCTCTGGCAAATACTTTGCCAGTTCCTCTACCAACTCATACACCTTGGTTCCCGGTGCAATCTCTGTCGGTGTTTTACCTGTTCCATCCTTTATAATTCGCTTCGCATATCGAATCGCTAGCTTCGGATTACCATACTCCATCAGAATCTCAAAGATATTATTCATATTCTTCTGATACTTTCCGATTCCAAGTTCTTTGAACTTATCATTCAAAAATGCAATATACTCTGTTCTATGGTTATTAGCCGTATAATATGCAAAGTGAAGCAGGAACCAGAATTCAATACACTCATTACTCCATGCGGTATGATACTGTAATTCCGGATTCGCTTTGTTCAAACTCTCTGCGCGTTCCACAACACCATTAAAATGTTCTGCCGGAAAGCTATCCTTGTCATAAACGCACCAGATTTGCCCCTTTTTGATTTTATTTTTCTTTACATATTCCTCTGCCATACCGATTACTCGCATGGTTTCTGCCTGGCAAGGTTCAATCTCTATCAAGACCATATCCTTATAAATTGGATTTTCCTCTATCAGCTTCTTGAATCCCGCAAAATATAGTGGTTCCGTCTGCTGTCCTTCACAGAAAATATAGTACCGGTACTGCTTCATCTCCAAGTATTCTTGGCGACGTTTCTTCTTCCAATCAAGCTTGCTTGATTTTTTTCCGATTCCGGCTTTTTTAGGCATTGACTTTCCCCCAATCTATAATTCTTCTGAGGTACGGATCAGCACCGTACTTACCTTCAAGATACTGCTTATCGAACTTTGCATCCTTTCTGACAGATTCACCTTTTTCATTCTTGAACTCTACTAGAGAATACAACTTGGAATTCTGTGCATTTCCCTTTGCCACAAACCAAATCTCATCTCTGCGGAACACTTCACTGTTCATGGTAGATAAATCGTGGGATGTGAATATTAGTTGTGCTTTATGTCTGTTGATGTTCATATCGTTAAACATCATGATAATATGACGCAATAATACCGGATGAATCTTCGCATCCAATTCATCAATTACAAGCACTGTTCCATCAAGCAAACTTGCAGCAATAAATGGAAGTAATCCAAACAGTTTCTTTGTTCCGCTGGATTCATCGGATAAGTTAAGCTCTGTTTCCACATCATCCACAAGGTGTTTTGTAAACACTTCTATCCTATCATTCTCTTTTTCTTCCACTCTGAAATCAACGATGTCCAGATCCATTTCCTGAATCATTTCAAGCATCAGGTGCTTCACATCTTCTGATGTGGATATTGCCATTCTAAGCTCCTGAATAGGATTGCCATAATTCAAGAAATCCACGCCGAACTCGAACCAATTCAATACATCCTTAACTACTGCATTTCCCTTGTAGGCGATACCCAAGTAGGAAAGCAAGGTAAGTGTCTTAGATAAATCATCACTGACTTTCAGTTTCGCAAATGCCCCCTTTAAAACAATCCCTTTATCGTCTCTTGTGTATAATGCAGAACGTCTTCCAGTCTCAAGCTTCACTCTGTCCAAGCTCTCATATATAACCACATCACGCTTCATATGCAAGATATATCTGTACTCTGCAGACTCTGTACGGAAAAACAGTTCAAACTCTGTTGGTTCATTTTTGCTATCTGAAAAAGCAAATGGCTCAACGATAATTCTTTTTTGTAAAAGAACCTTATCTTCGTTGTCTTCTGTCGCATACAACGGGCGCAGAATTTTTGCAACCAATGTGTGCAACGCTGCCAGAACATTGGATTTTCCTCCACCATTAGGACCGTAAATGGCAGACACCGGTAAATACATCTCACCATCCTGGTCTTTGATTATTCTATCTTCATGCTCTGAGATTGCTGCTGCCTGCATATCAAAGGTCACTTCATCTCTTATACTCTTGTAATTCTTCACAGTAAACTGACATAACATATCTTTTTACCTCCATTCTATCTTTATTATATCCCGCTTTTCTTATTTTGCAACATGCATTTGAGATTTTATCTCATATTTTGTGTTATAATTTCATTCTCGAAATTCTAATACCCTGTTTCATAGAAAAAGCAAGGCATCCCTACCTTGCTCTTCTACGTCTTATGGTCACCGGTTCCTCCACCTTTTCTATATCCCCCGGTTCTGCTATGTACTCACTCTCCTCTGCACATTTTGATGCAGCCTCCTCAATCGCACGTTCCACCCTGCATGCATTCGCTTCAATCAAAAGCTTGCACAAGAAATCGACGGTATCTTCTGCCGAATTTGGATTGTAAAAACGATAATTCAACTTTCTCTGTTTCAAGCGGAATCCCCACCACCTTCTTGCCTGTCCTTCTTTCCCATACTATGAGATTGATTCTTAGGTTAGACCTATCTTTTTTCACAAGATGATTGTATTCCATTTGAAATAAAATTACGTTCCCCAAATAATGTACTTAAGTCTATTCCCACAATACTTTATTCCTTACTACCAGGCACAATTTCATGTGACAGCTTCACCAGTAAATCGTTGTTCAAATAAAAACGCATGGAAAAAGATCTGAAATATCCATTATCTTTTCCATGCGCTTGAAATAAACAAGTTACTATTTCTATTTACGGTACATTTGGGTTGAATAAAGAGCATTCATAATCTTATAAAAGTAAATTTGCAAATTAGCAAGCAGTGCATTTGTGATCACAAATACATTTTTTGCTTGTTAGGAACTCCTCCCAATCCCTCAGAATCAATCAGAAATCTGATTGAGCCACGCCTTCATTACATGTCAGTGCTACACATTTAGTTCAATTTTCTTGCAATATACTTTACATCTCTTCAGGGCATCCCATCCCTAACAAACCACACGCCTCACACAACACCTTCTGTACTATATCCACCAAAAGCAGTCGTGCCATTTTTTCCTTTTCGCCGGCTTGTAAAATAGAACAATCATGGTAGAACTTATTAAATGCAGTCGCCAATGATATTACATACCTTGCCACTATAGATGGCTCATACTTTTCTGCGGCATTTATAACTGCATCCTCATAAGCTTCTAACACTTTTATCAAATTAAATGATACATCATCCGATAATACCGCATAATCTATCTCTTTCACTTCTACAGGTTTCCCATATTTTCGCAACACACTTTTTGCACGGGCATACGTATACTGTGCATAAGGACCTGTCGTACCATCAAAATTCAAGACTTCCTTCCATGAGAAATCCACATTTTTGATTCGCTGATTGAATAAATCATGGAAGATTATTGCACCTACTCCAACCTTCTTCGCAGTTATTTCCTTGTCATCTAATGATGGATTCTTTTCCATAATTGCATTGTAAGCTCGCTCTATTGCTTCTTTCAAAATGTCTTCTGCATAAATGATATTTCCGCCTCGTGTGGAAAGCTTTTCTCCTGCCAAACTCACTAAACCATACGGAACATGAACCAATCCATCAGCCCAATCATAACCCATCACTTCAATCGCCTTGAAAATCTGTTTGAAATGAAGCGACTGTTCTAACCCGGTTACATATAAACATTTTTCAAAATGATATTGCTCTTTCCGGTACAATATTGCAGCAATATCCCGGGAATGATAAATGGAACCTCCATCGCTTTTTGTAATAAGACACGGAGGCATATTATACTCTTCCAAATCAATTACTTGTGCACCCTGGCTTTCAACCAATAGACCTTTTTCTTTTAATTCATCAACTAACGCAGGCACCTTGTCACGATAGAAGCTCTCACCCAAATAAGAATCAAAGGATATTCCAAGTAAATCATAGATACGTTCAAACTCAACCATACTGATTTCTTTAAACCAATTCCAGATTTCCAACGCCTCCGGATCATTTTGTTCCATTTTTACAAACCATTGCCGTGCCTCTAAAATTAAATCTTCATTTTTCTCCGATTCCGTATTAAACTTCACATAAATACGCAGCAATTCTTCAATCCCTTTCTCTTTTACCAGTTCCTCGCTGCTCCATAACTTATATGCAACAATCAATTTACCAAACTGCGTTCCCCAATCACCCAAATGATTGATACGAACCACATCATATCCTAATTTCTGATAAATCTTATACAGTGAATTTCCGATTACAGTAGTCCGCAAATGGCCTACATGAAAGTTCTTCGCAATATTTGGCGATGAATAGTCCATACAAATCGTTTTTCCCACACCACTTTGCGTTACACCATAATTTTCTGTCTGCGATTTTTCAATACACTTTTTAACAAACAAGTCACGTTTCAAATGAATATTGCAATATGCACCTACGTTCTCCGCTTTTTCAATCCCTAAAAATTCTTTCTGTTCGTTCAGTTTTTCTACCAGTTCGGATGCAATCTGCATCGGATTCTTATGCATTTTCTTTGCCATCGCAAAACAAGGCAATGCTAAATCTCCCATTTTCTCCTCTGGTGGAATCTCCACCAGTTTCAACAACTCTTCTTCCGGCATTTCCACTAATACATCTGATAAATACTGACAAATTTTCTTTTTCATGGTAACCTCCATTGATTCTATTTATTTTCTTAATGGATAAAAAAAGAACCGCAATGGAATTAGCCTTTTGCTAAATCTATTACGGTTCTGTATCTACAACATTTATAAACAGCAACCGCACAGAAACAAGACGTACATCTCTTGCAACCATGCGGAAAACGATGATTACAAGAGCTTACGTCTTCTTTCTCTGCGTCTTAAACTGTTAACATAAAATGTGTTCATATTTTTTATCCTCTTTAATTGATAGTTAGGAATATATCACATAAAGTTTGACTTTGCAATACTTTTCATAAATTTGACATGTAAGTCCAGGAAAATCCGCATTTCTGACATTATTCAACTACCCACACAACCTTATCTCTCGTCCGTTCTATATTGTTACCTCTGCATGTAAAGCCGTTACCGATATCTTACTATTCCGCTATCAGCACCTTTTTCCCTTCGAATGCGAATCCATAGTGCCTAATTCTGTCCTTTTCTATGCCTCTTGCTATAAGCTCCGCGTCATAGTTCTTCTCCTCTATCTGCCTGAGTGCAGACTGTGCAGTGTCCTCAAGTGTGCTTTCATCATAGGAATCATACACTTTGAATTCCAGTATAATTGCATTGTATTTTCTGTCATCACTCTTCGGCACAAGCATGACATCATATCTTCCGTATCCGCTCTCACGGTTGGATTTTATCTCATATATGTCGCGCAGTTCAACCAGCAGTCCCAGCACAAAGCCATGAAAGAAGCGCTCCGGCTGTGTCCTCTCCGACGGCTGTGTCCCCACGTCAAAATAACTGAATGTTGACAACGCAATGTCATTCATGTATATGTTCATTTCGCGCAGCCTGCCCTTAAGCAGTGCCTGCACAAATTCGCTATAGTTGGAGCTGTCACTGTCAAACCACCCCTTGAACATATTGGAGAACATGCTCACCGTCTCAAGATTGGTTATCGACAGATGATACCAAGGCTCCAACAGCTCACCCTTGTACTCAACCTTATCGGGCTTTAAGTAGCCGCTTGCCATAAGAAGACTCCATATAGCATTCTTATTTTTCCCCAGTTGGCTGAACACTATCTGCTCATCAAAGTTCACAACTATCTCTCTGCCGCTTATAAGGTCCTCCATCATCTGCTTGATATCCGGCGGCGCTGTCTGTATGAGCCGGCTCACAAGACCATTGGAGCTTGTCGATGCCCAGTACGGTCTTAACTTTTTCTCTTTCAGGAAGTTGGTGATTGACCATGGGTTATATATGTCCCTGTGTTCCCCGAAAACAAACCCGTCATACCATCTCTTCACATCGTCCCTGCGCTCTCCAAGCCCCATATCATCAAGTGACTTAAAGACCTCCTCCTGTGTAAAACCGAAGGCTGTGCTGTACCTGTCGGAGGTCGTTGTCACAACCGCAAGATTGTTAAGGTCTGAAAATATTGATTCCTTGGAAACCCTTGTTATGCCTGTCATCACGGCACGCTCAAGGTATGGGTTCGTCTTGAACACAGAATTAAACATGCTTCGTATAAACGCTGTAAACTCGTCCCAGTAGCCATGAACATACGCCTCCTGCATAGGCGTATCGTACTCGTCAAGCAGGATAATTACCTTTTTGTCATAATATTTATGCATAAAATAGCACATCATATTTACAGCCGATGTACAAAGCACATCATCCATATACATTGTCACCCTTTTAAATGCTTCAGCTTCATTTTCAACAAGTATCCCGCTGTCAAGCAGAAATGTACTCCGGTTAAACAATTCTGCCACTTTTACCTTAACCTGAGCCTTGGCAGCCTCTATATTATCTGCCTTCACATCCGCAAAGCTCAGAAATATCACCGGATACGTCCCCTGTAACTGCCTGTACTTCTCATCCTCCCACACAGACAAACCTTCAAATAAATCACCGCGGTTGGCATACTGATTTGAAAAGAAACAGTTGAGCATGCTCATATTGAGTGTCTTTCCGAAACGGCGCGGGCGGGTTATCAGCGTAACAGCATCGCCGGAGCTCCACCACTCCTTTATCAGACCTGTCTTGTCGATATAAAAATATTTATTTTCCCTTATATCATCAAAACCCTGATTACCTATACTTACAGTATTATATCCCATAACCACATGCCCTCCATATATGATATATCATATATCATATGTCAATGATATTCTCAATCCGCTTCCTGCCCATCTTGCACTATATTCAATATGTTATCACAATGTATCATCTTTAGCAACATAATATACAGGTAATATTTTGTTTCAATATAGTTCCAAAAAATGATTTTTCAACAATCCTGTCATATTCGTCTGCTTTTTGTCACCAATTTCTTTATCCTGAAAGTAACTTTTACCTTATCCGAATCAAGTAGTAAGAAATCAATCTTGCCATTATTTTTTTTGACTATTTCATGTATATTCAGCAATCCATATCCATGTCCGTCTTTATTATTTTCAGGTATCAAATCTTCAAAGTCAGAACATTTTGTAGTTTTTATGGTATTAATAAACTCTCCATAAATTTCAGTATCGGAACAGTTAAGAAATATACTTATATAAGTTTTTTCACTCAACATTGCCGCCGCAATCGCATTATCCAATAAATTTACCAACAGACAATATAATTCAACATCATCAACGCCATCTATTTTTCCACAGACAAAACATTTTACATCAACACCATTTGATTGACAGAACTCAAGCTTGGAATTCAAAAGTGAGTTTATCACGGAATGATTAGAATATAACCGATACGAAAAATATGTGCTGCATTTTTCTTCCAGTTTACATACATATTCCCTGGCTTCATCGTACCGGTTATTTTCTATTAAGTCCTTGATAAGTCTTACATTCTTTTTTAAATCATGATTTCGCCTTTCTGTTTCTAAGTTTCTTTGCTCTATTGCTTCAACATTCTCCCTTTGATTTTCCAAATCTTTTAAATATACTGCTGCTTTTTGTTTTTCTGTTATAATACTGCTTTCATATTCATCAGCAATATACATTGCAATGTCTATAAAGATAATTATTACAACCAATAAACTGGGTAATATCTCATAATTTGTACCGGAAACAAGCAGATAATATATAAATATAAATGAAAACATATAAAATAATATATTTAAGTATTTCTTAATCATGTCTTTCCTCATTAAATTTCTTAAATCTGTTTTTTACCTCTATCACATTTCTCGATGATATATAAAACTTTCTGCCATTCTTCATGACAATCATATCTTTTGACATATCCTTTATATAATTAAGATTTATTAACGTGTTTCTGCTTATCTTTATAAAATCATACTTATTCAATTCATTTTCTATTTTTTTCAGCGTATACCTCACTGTAAGTTCCGTATCGTCATAATAATACACTGTCATATCATGTACAAATATTTCAAAGGCAATTATTTCACTTAATTTTAAAGTATACTTAGTTGTTCCGCTTGTAATTTCAATTACTTTTAGCTTTTTCTCCAGCACCCTGTTAACTTCCCGTAAAACAGTTTCCAAGTCGGTTTCTAAACTCTGTTTTCTTACAAAGCCTAACGGTTGACCAACAAAAGCATCAAAAACATAATAATCATAATTGGTTATATAAACAACCTGTGGTGAATATCCTTCTTTAAGCAGCTCCCTTATTATATCAAATCCGATATTCTCCCCAACCTCAATATCCATAAATACAAGGTCTGGTTTTACTTTCCTATACGCTTTAAGCATATCTTCTTTATTGCCGGAATACAGAAAATTTGAGTTATTAAAATTCATATTTTCACATAAATAGTCTCTTAATATTTCAAAAAAATATTTGTCATCGTCACAAATCAAAATTGGCATGATATATTGCCCTGAAAGGAACTTAAAAAAACAAAAGACCTGTAACGTAAAACGTGTCAGGTCTAAACAAAAAGTATAAGCTATTCTATAATCTTAAATCCATTATTATATCTGAACAATGCCTTGGCAATTATCTGCTTCTTCGTGACGTAGGTATTCTTCCAGTATCTTGAATCCTTAGAGTTATCCCTGTTATCTCCCAGCACGAAATAGCAGTCCGCCGGAATGAGATAAGGTCCGAAATCCTGCCTGCTCACGCCATGGGCGTAAGGCTCCTCAAGCGGCACCTCACTGCCGTTGATATACACAAGCCCATCCTTTATTATGACCATCTCACCCGGAAGTCCTATAACTCTCTTGATGAGAAGCTTATCGCCGTCATCCGGGTACTCAAATATGATCACATCGCCTCTCTCCGGCTTGGAAAATATATAGCTAAGCCTGAAGCCGATAAGCTTATCGCCCTTCTCAAAGGTGGTGCTCATCGACTCAGACGTAATGTCCGCATTTATGATAACAAATTTATTGAGGAGCACGGCAATCACAACGCCGGCTACGATTATCCTGAGATATCCGAATATCTCTTTTTTAACACTTTTTTTCATACTGATCTCAATCTCCAATGCTGCTGTCCACAGGCAGCATACATAATCGCCAAAACACGCTTAGCAGCACCTGTCACCTCCGCCACCGGATATAAATTACCGGTGGCTTTGGCGGCTGATGTTGCTATGCAGGTTCTAACCTTACATTCAATTATATAACTATTTTTTAATACTATAACTATATCCGCGTCTGTCGGTGACCGGCACCAACAGTGCAGGACATTACAGGAAGTACTTCACACCGGACTCGAATATCTTCATATCCTGCTCGCCGTAGATATTGATAGCCACCGAATCGCCGCGGCGCTCAGAGTGAGCCATCTTACCAAGGATTCTTCCGTCAGGGCTTGTGATACCCTCGATTGCCATGTATGAACCGTTAGGATTCCACTCTTCATCCATTGTCGGAACGCCTGTGTTCACATCGACATACTGTGTTGCAACCTGTCCGTTCTCAAAGAGCTTCTTAAGCCACTCATCATTGGCTACGAAACGGCCCTCACCGTGTGAAGCAGGGTTACAGTATACTCCGCCAAGCTGTGCTCCTGCAAGCCATGGGGACTTATTGGTGACAACCTTTGTATAAACCATCTTAGATACGTGGCGTCCGATTGTGTTCATGGTAAGTGTAGGTGAATCAGGTGTCTGCATTCTGATTTCACCATAAGGTACAAGACCAAGCTTGATGAGAGCCTGGAAACCGTTACATATACCGAGCACAAGACCGTCTCTCTCATTTATAAGCTTGTTGATTTCCTCTGTAATCGCAGCATTTCTGAAGGCTGTCGCAAAGAACTTAGCCGAACCGTCCGGCTCATCACCTGCGCTGAAGCCGCCAGGGAACATGATAATCTGTGCTTTCTTAATCTCATCAGCGAACTCATGTGCCGAATCACGGATATCCTCGGCTGAAAGGTTCTTGAATACCTTAGTTACCACGTCTGCACCTGCGCGCTCGAATGCCTTGGTGCTGTCATACTCACAGTTGGTTCCCGGGAATACAGGGATGAACACTGTAGGCCTGGCAACCTTATTCCTGCATACATATACCTTATCTGTGCTGTATACAGGTGTGTCAAGCTCCTTGCCACCCTTTACGGCAACTGTAGGGAATACCTTCTCAAGTGTAGCCTTCCATGAAGCAAGTGCTTCCTCAACACCAATCTTTACATCGGCGTACTCAAATGCAGCCTTGTCCGTAACCTCACCGATTACAGTTCCGTCTGCGACACCGTTCTTGTCCGCTGCGACTTCCGCCACGATACAGCCATACATCGGAGCGAAAAGCTTATCGGCGCTGACCGCTGAAGCATCAAGCTTAACACCAAGCTTATTACCGAATGCCATCTTGCTGACTGCCGCTGCGATTCCCTTGGCATCAAGTGTATATGCTGATACGATAACACCGTCTGCAATATCCTTGCTTATATCCGAATATAACTTCTTAACTGCCTCATAATCCGGAAGGTCATACTCATCCGTCCTGATTGTGTAGAGAACAACCTTGTTTCCAGCCTTCTTAAACTCAGGTGTGATGACATCCTGTGACTTGGCAACGTCAACTGCGAAGGATACGAGTGTGTTAGGAACATCCATATCGTTAAAGGTTCCGGACATACTGTCCTTTCCTCCAATTGACGGAAGACCGAAGCCAAGCTGTGCATCATAAGCACCGAGAAGCGCCTTGAAAGGCTCGCCCCAGCGTGAGGCATCCTCTGTCATTCTTCTGAAGTACTCCTGGAATGTAAATCTTACCTTGGAAAAATCACCGCCTGCGCAGACAATCTTCGCAACAGACTCAAGCACTGCATATACTGCTCCATGATAAGCACTCCATGATGAGAGATATGGGTCGAAGCCGTAGCTCATCATTGTAACTGTATCGGTCTTACCCTTAAGAACAGGAAGCTTCGCAACCATAGTCTGAACCTCTGTAAGCTGATACTTACCGCCGTAAGGCATGAATACCGAGCCTGCACCGATTGAGCCGTCGAACATCTCGACAAGACCCTTCTGTGAACATACATTGAGGTCTGCAAGAGTCTCAAGCCACTTAGCACGTACATCCTCCACAACAGGCACGTTAAAGCAGCTTCCGTCCCTGGATGGGATATTTACATGTACATCTGTCTCCTGATGAGCACCGTTAGTATCAAGGAAAGCTCTGCTGATATCAACAATCTTCTTTCCTCTCCAGTACATGACAAGTCTCTTCTCAGGTGTAACCTCAGCGACAGGAACAGCTTCAAGATTCTCCTCTGCCGCATAGGCAAGCATCTTATCTACATCCTTCCTGTCTACAACAACAGCCATTCTCTCCTGTGACTCGGAAATTGCTATCTCAGTTCCGTCAAGACCTGCATACTTTTTCGGAACCTTGTCAAGGTTGATGTTAAGACCATCGGCAAGCTCACCGATTGCAACAGAGACACCGCCTGCACCAAAGTCATTACATTTCTTAATAAGAAGGCTTACTTCGCTTCTTCTGAATAATCTCTGAATCTTACGCTCTGTAGGTGCATTACCCTTCTGGACCTCAGCACCGCAGGTCTCAATGGAGGCCTCTGTGTGAACCTTGGATGAGCCTGTAGCACCGCCACAGCCGTCACGTCCTGTTCTTCCGCCGAGAAGAATGATGATATCGCCCGGATCCGATGTCTCACGGATGACATTCTTTCTCGGTGCAGCACCCATAACTGCACCGATTTCCATTCTCTTTGCAACATAATTAGGATGATAAATCTCCTTTACATAGCCTGTTGCAAGACCAATCTGGTTGCCGTAGGAGCTGTAGCCGTTAGCTGCACCACGCACAAGCTTCTTCTGCGGAAGCTTACCCTTCAATGTCTCACTTACCGGAACGGTAGGATCTCCGGCACCTGTAACTCTCATAGCCTGATATACATAGGTTCTACCTGAGAGCGGGTCACGGATTGCGCCGCCAAGACAGGTTGCAGCACCACCGAACGGCTCTATCTCTGTAGGATGGTTATGTGTCTCATTCTTAAAGTTGACAAGCCACTCCTCTGTTACTCCGTCTATTGTGACAGGAACCACGATGCTGCACGCATTTATCTCATCGGATACTTCCATATCCTCGAGCTTTCCTTCCTTCTTCAGCTTACGCATCGCAAGAAGTGCAATATCCATGAGGCATACGAACTTGTCATCTCTGCCCTTGAAGATAACCTCTCTGTCAGCAAGGTAACGATTGTAGGTATCAACAATTGGCTTCTTGTAATCTCCATCGCCGAAGCTTACATTCTTAAGCTCCGTGGAGAATGTAGTATGACGGCAATGGTCAGACCAGTATGTATCGAGAACACGGATTTCCGTCATGGATGGATCACGCTTCTCCTCATTTTTGAAATAATTCTGTATATGCTTAAAATCTTTAAATGTCATGGCAAGACCAAGTGACTTGTAAAGCTCTGACAGCTTGTCATCATCCATATCCTTAAAGCCGTCAAATATCTTTACGTCCGCCGGCTCAGCAAAAACAGTGACAAGTGTCTCTGGCTTAGCCATATCAGCCTCTCTTGAATCAACCGGGTTGATACAGAAGCTCTTTATGCGGGCAAGCTCATCATCCGTAACGTCTCCATCAATGACATATACGGTGGCTGTTCTTATAACAGGCTCCTCGTCCTCCTTAAGAAGCTTCACACACTGTACGGCAGAATCGGCTCTCTGGTCGAACTGTCCCGGGAGAAATTCAACAGCGAACACCTTCTCGCCTGCCTTCTTTCCAAAATCCTCCTCATAAACATAATCTACAGGCGGCTCAGAAAAGACAGTAACCAATGCATCCTTATACACCTCATCTGAGATATTCTCAATATCGTAGCGGATAAGCACGCGTACATTCTTAACCGTGTTGATGTTAAGATAATTGGAAATCTCATCACTTAGCTCCTTTGCCTTGACAGCGAATGCAGGCATCTTCTCAGAATAAACTCGTCTAACCTTGCTCATTTTTTCCTCCATGTTCATGTCCCATGACATATTTTTGTGCGTTATTTATTACTCATGAAGTCTGCGGATAATTCTGTAGACAACATTGTTCTCCATAACCGTAGGTGCTGTATGTGCAAAAAATATAATCCCCTCCGTCGGTGAAATGACCTGATTAATCACTTCCCCCTCATAAGGGTCTATAACCTCACCTATGATATCTCCTCTATATACAGGGTCGCTTGGACTCTTTAATCTACGATACAGCCCGGCCGTGTTGGTCTTGACAGCCATAAGCTCATCCTCGTCAAGTACATGCGCAATAAATCCGCTATGGTTATAATACTTTATAATACCCATTCTCGTCAAGAAGCGAAGTACACTTGCCACAGCCTGTCTTGCGGAAACATCATCTATATAATCACTGCAATTCGTATATATCGAAAATGCACATGTCCCACACATCTGCCAGTTATAATTAAGCGTGGTGGTATCAAGCGGCTTCGGCTTTCTTATGACCACATACGGAAGCCCGAACAGATTGGCAAGACTCGGGCTCTGATGCCCTGTCTCCATCATGCGCACATGCGGGATGAAATCTCCCTGCATATAAAAGCTTGTAAACTGTATTCCATAGCTGTAGCCCTTAACCTTTTCAAAGAACTCAGCGGCAATATTCTGTGTCGTATCTCCTCCGTGTATTCCGGGAAATCTTCTGTTGATATCCGAATTGTCCATCGCCCAGAAGCGCTTCTGGACATTGACGGAATAATGGTTGAGACATGGTACAACCAGAATCTCATTATTGGCAGTTATCTGTCCTCTTTCCTCAAGCTCACCTAAGACCCTGATAAGCTGGGAGCAGATATACATCTGCTGGTACTCATTTCCTCTTATCGCGCCGACTATACAGGCAGCCTTCTCCCCACTTCCGAAGCTGTAGCCTGTTATGTTGAAATCTTCTCTGTTATAGCCCTTAAGTGTATATAATTCCTTCTTAACCATTCTGCTTACCTCCTGTAAAAATTCTGCACAGGATAGCTCCCTCATATACCACAGGGTACTCTCGGAACGTAAATATTCTTCCTTCACACGGAGCCTCAACCCGGTGTAACAGTCTTCCCGTAAGCGGTTCGACTATGTCACCTATATGCTCTCCAAACTGTACATACTTCATCATGGCACCATCCGCCGGCACGAACAATCCCGTAACCTTGGCATGTATCACTGTAATCTCACCCTCCGTCGATATCATCGGCTTCTTTACAGGTGTCTTTTTCCCCTTCCACATACCAAGCTCACACATGAGATTGAATATACCTTCGATAGTCTGGTCACCATAGGACTTCTCAATCCTGTTTCCGACTCCCATCTCTATCACGAGGGTAGGAACGCCAAGATGATTAAGACTGTTGGCGAGCGTCGCCTCAAGCACCGTATTTATCTTATATTCCCAGATAAAATCAGCATTGAGAAGGTAAGCGTACGACATAAGCTTATCCTTAAACTGGTCGAACACGCGCACCTGCGGTGTCTCCTTTATAAATATATTCGATGAATGCAGGTCAACGCACATGTCGCTTCCTATAATGTCATTCACAATCTTAGACGCAAGATATTCCGCCGTCGCACCGTTCTCAATTCCCGGGAACACACGGTTCATATCAAGGTCGAACATCGGCATACCTCGCGTACAGCTCTCTATTCCAAGTGGGTTGACGGCCGGATATATATCCACAATACCGTCAAGCAGCTCTATATGTTCATTGATTCTGCGGTTAAGCTCATAGCATATATACTGTCCGTCAAGCTCATCACCATGTATTCCGGTCACGATTGACAGTCTCTTAGCCCTGTTGTCAAGATTTTCCGACATTATCCTATTCTTGCGGATAACAATCTTCTCACTCACCGGCATCGCCACAGTTACTACTTCTTCTATCATATAACTCCTCATTCCAATGCATTTTCGGGTACGCTGATAACACACCCTGTAAAACGCACTTTTACATAATCCTAATCATTATAAAGCAATCCTCTCAAAATATAAAGACCTTTTATTACAAATATTACTATATTAACTATATCTTCTATATTTCCTGTGGTTATTTTTCTTCACTTTCCACCTCCTATGCCCAAGCTGCCCCGCTTCGGCTCACTCTCTTCTTACTTTCCGGCTTCTTTTTGGGTATTTTTCTTCACCTTCCGCCTTATATACCCAAACACCCCCGCTTCGGCTTACTCTCTTCTTACTTTCCGGCTTCTTTTTGGTATTTTTCTTCACTTTCTACCTTATATACCCAAGCTGCCCTGCTTCGGCTTACTCTCTTCTTACTTTCCGGCTTCTTTTTGGGTATTTTCTTCACTTTCCGCCTTATATACCCAAACACCCCTGCTTCGGCATATTCAGGTCTGCTTTCCGCCTAATATATTGTGTTTTAGTTTGCCACATAACTCAGCACTTTCCCTTCCAGAACTCCGCCACAAGCTGCGGTGCCTCACTCAGCCTGCACAGCTTATAGTCCGCCCACTCCGCCGGAAACAGCCTCACATACTCACTCCTTGCAAAGCGCTCATCAAGAAGCACTATGACCCCCACATCGTCCATCGTTCTTATGACGCGCCCTGCTGCCTGCAGAACCTTGTTCATCCCCGGATAGGTGTACGCATAATTGTAGCCGTTGCCATCCTTTTCGTCATAATAGTCCTTTAAAAGTCTGCGTTCCGTACATATCTGCGGAATACCGGTTCCCACTATAATGCAGCCGATAAGACTCTCATTTTTCAGGTCAATACCCTCCGAAAAGACACCGCCTGTGACGCAGAAGCCGATACAATCTCTTTCTGACGTTTCTTCGCTATTATTTTCTTTGCGGATTGCACAATCATCTACCAAATCCGCCTCACCCCAATCCGTATTCTCTGTCACAGATTTTTCCCCTGTCACCGATGCCGCCGTTCCCCGGAATCTGTCAAGAAACTGCTCCCTCTCAGCCTCAGTCATACCTCGGTTCTGCACGATTATGTTTCTCCGCTCCTCCTCGCTGTAGAGCTTATACACGCTGTCCATATACCCATAGGATGGAAAAAACACCATATAGTTTCCCTTTTTCTGCGCAGTAATGTCGGCAATATAGCTCTTTATCTTGAGAAATTCCGTCTCATTGCGCCTTGTGTATCTGCTCGTCACATCGTACCCGACCGCCAGCAGCCTGTTGGCGGAATCAAATGGAGACTTGATATATATGGCGTAATCATCCTTTTGGCTTAAAAGCTCCTTATAGTACGTCACAGGGAGCAGTGTCGCCGAAAAGAACACCGCCGCCTTGCCCTTTTCAAGCCGCCCGGCAAGGCACGGCGAAGGATTCACGCAAAACAGCTTTACCATAAAGCCGTCATCCGTGTGCTCACCGTAAATCACATAGTTATCCTGTATCAGGTCGTACATATTGAGGAAATGCCGCACCTCAAAGAAAAGCTCCGATGCCTCCTCACTGTACTCAAACTCAGGCTTCTCCTCAAAAAATCTTGTGAACTCCTCAAAAAGTGAATTAAGTGCCATCGTCACCGCGCCGATACTGTCAAGAACAATCACATCATCGCATATTTTTTTCAGCTCAAGAAAATTCTTGTTGCACCTTGCAAGTGCCGAAGCAAGGCGCTTATCCACCTTCTCCACAAGCCTTCTGACCTTAAGAAAAGCTTCCTTGCAGAGGCTTGCGCTGTACATATCCCTTGCCCTGTCGACAAGATTATGCGCCTCATCTATCAGAAAAATATAATCCCCCGATGAGCCATCGGAAAAATACCTCTTTAAATATACATCCGGGTCAAACACATAGTTGTAATCACATATAATTCCGTCAACCCAGTAGGTCGCATCAAGTGACATCTCAAAAGGGCATACCGTGTACTTGTTCGCATAGTCCTCAATCACAGCACGGTCTATCACGTCCTCATGTGTCACCATGTCATACACGGCTTCATTCACCCTGTCAAAATGTCCCTTGGCATACGGACACGCAAGCGGATTGCACTCCGGCTTGCCGCACATACATATCTTTTCCTTAGCTGTTATCGTCACTGTCCTGAAATACGCGCCCTTAGAGCGCAGTATCGAAAAAGCCTCCTCTGCCACAGTGCGCGTTATGGTCTTTGCAGTTAGATAAAACAGCTTGTCACCCAGCCCCTCACCTATGGCTTTAACCGCCGGAAAGACCGTTGACATGGTCTTTCCCACTCCTGTAGGTGCCTGAATGAAAAGTTTTTTCTGCATGCGTATAATTCTGTAGACACTGACAGCTATATCCCTCTGCCCATCACGGTACGGAAACGGAAAATCCATTCCGTGAAGCGATTCCTTTCTCCTTCTCCCGCTCTCATAAAGAAAATCGCTCCATTTTCTGAAGCTGTCAAGCACCCCCATGAACCATTTCTCAAGCTCTGCAAACGAGATGGTCTCTGTAAAATATTTTACCTCCTCAGTGTCAAGGTTCACATAGGTCATCATCACGCGGATACTTTCAAGTGAATCCTGGACGCTCTTTATGTATGCGTATACCATCGCCTGTGCCTTGTGAACCTTGACCGGCTCATCAAGATACTTAAAATTGCGGTATGTCCCCTTGATTTCATCTATGGTAATCCCCTCATCCTCCGTTATAACTCCGTCCGCTCTTCCTTCTATTACGATGGTATAATTAAGAGACGGAAATTCCATTCTCATCGGAACCTCCGCCTCATACTGTGAACCCATCTGCTTTTGTATTCTGCGGTGAGCCTTGCTGCCTGCATCCATGGCAGCCTTGTCCCCGCCCTGCCCGCGTCTTGTGTCAATATCCCCACTACGGCAGATAAATTCCACAAGACTGCGGACCGATATTTTTAGAACATTATCCTTAAATGTGTACATACTCGTCCATTCCCGCCTCAACCAGGCACTTATAGTAATACGCAACCGGATAAAAACTCTGTGCAAAATTCTTTGTTGAGTCACCTGATGTGACAAGTGCATCTCCTACTATCTGCTTATCACCTCCGACATGCTTATAAGGCTCCTGCAGAACCCGCCTGATGGTACCCAGTCCTGCCTCTAAATATTTTCTGTCTCCGGTAAGCTCATACCCTGTAGCCATCGCCTCGAGCAGAAGTGTATTGTTTCCAAGCCGTGTAAGGCTAGGCAGCTCTTTATAGTAGAATAACCCACACTCTAACATGCAGTTGTCAAGAATATCATCAACCGCCAGCATAATAAGATTTTTCAGAGAATCCGTTTTGTTAACTCTATAGTACCTCATAAGACTGCCAACGGCAACAGAAATCATAAATCCTACATGAATAAGTGTGTTGTCCGTATATGGTGCGGCAAAACATCCATAGTCCTCGTACCATTTTTCAAAATATCCGACTATCTTATCGCATTTAATACGATATTTTTCCTCTCCTGTCTCAATATACAGTGCAGCGAGCGCCCTAAGTGCCCATCCTGTCTCTCTTGCATTGCTCTCACCCGCTACGGCATAGGTCGGTGTGTCGAGAAGTCTTATAATGTTATCCCCTATTCCGACAGCAGTCTCAAGCCCTCTCTCATCACCTGTAAGGTGATAATAGTCAAGGAAGCCCTCAACCCATTCGTGGCTCGGAACCATGACACCATTAATAACGTGTCCCTTGGTATGCTCCGTAAGACCGCCTAGCTTAAGTGGGTCACTGCTGTAGTGGCACACATCCACATCCATCCAGTGGCTTGCATGCACCATACAGAAATCAAGATATCTTCTTATCCCCATCCTCATGTACATAAGCGCACAGGCATGAGGAAAATCATACTCATTGTTAACCCACACGGCAGCTCCGCCACCACGTCCCTGCTTAGTGTAATTCTGGTCAATCGTATCTCCCCAGTTGAGCATTCCGAAGCTTCGCGCCCTGGCATCCGCCTTTCCTATAAGCAGCATGTCAATCTCAGGTGAGCATTTGTCTGCGAACACATCCGTCACGGCACCGGAATTTTTATATACATCGGGTGCAATAACCGGTCTGTCCGGCATCTGGTAGATAAGGCTCCTGTTGTCAAGCTCCTCAAGGCTCTCAGCCGCAGCATGGAAATGCAGCATGAACCTCTGCTCGCGCGCCATACCTGGCTGCATAATCACATCGTTAAAGCCCTCAGGCACCAACATCACATAGAGTCCGTCCTTATCGGCCTTCACCGCCTTCGGATAGTTCTGCTGTGCCTGATATATGGTAGCACACACTCCGCCGTCCGAATCCGTCCTGTCCGCAAAGAAGGTTCCATAAAGCACCTCCGCCATGTGCTCATTGCTCTCCATGAGGAGTGCCTTATCATACGCAGCCTTGTTGACCTGTGCTCCGTCCTTTCCTATAATGAAATCTGTTTTATAGTTGGAGGCTCCTGCACAGGTTCGGATATTCTCGACCCTTGCCAGTTTCTCTATCGTCTCCAAATCCTTAGTGCCTCTGGTTCTGTAGATAAGACCTCCGTCATTTTTCAGCTCAGTTCCTATATCACCACAGCCTGTGGAATCGATCATTGCAGACGAATCCAGTGCGGCAAGCGATACATCCTGCTCCATGCCAGCCCTGTCCATGACGGAAAATACAAGCGACTTAATACTTAAAGGCGTCTCAGATGTATTAAAGATTCTGTAGCTCACATCAATCCACGGCTTTCCTGCATACGCGGTAAGTCTTATCTCAAACCTATAGTGCTTCGACTCCTCACAGCCGCCGGATTCGGTCTCATTATAGCCATCCACAGCAAGAATCGTACACACTGCGCCCTCCTCAACCACGCGCCATCTGTTCAGATTAAGTTCATAGCGTGTTCCTGCCTTGTCCGTAAGATAAGGGCCCTTAAACTGCCCCTTCTCATACAGCTTGTCTCCATAGCTCAGGCTCTCGAACAGACTCTGGGAATAATTCTTAACGGTAAAGCTCACTGCACCTGTGTCGACCGTGAAGCCATCGGTGTTGTATACTGTACTTACTGCTGCGCTGTCAGCTTTTAAACCGATATTATTCACATTATCTGAATTGTTCCTATTACCTGAACTGTTCATATTGTGTGAATTATTATCTGCATTTTTACTACCCGGATTTTTCTCATCCGAAATATCACATTTTCTTCCTGAGGCTTTTAAATCCTCATCATCAAGAAAAAGCTCGAATTTCTTTCCTGCATTTCCCGGAAGATTTCCCTCAAATCTGGTGAAAAGAAATCTTATTGAACCATCATCATACCGCGAGGTCACCTTTGTCTGGCTCGTCAGCCTTTCATCCCCATCATACACACAGACCTGCGATGCATCGCCAAGTCTTCCCCTCTTCACCGGAACCGCGACCCACATAGGCTCCATATTTCTCGGATATCTGTACAGTTTTTCAAGATTTAAGTTAATCATGCGTCTGCCCCCTTTACCTTTATCTTACTCTTCTTCCATATATTAGTTCTATATACTACATAAAGAATGAATGAAGATATTGCATTACTTACAACAACCGAATACCACACACTGCGGACTCCCATGTGAAGCACACTCTCACAGAAGAACAGTGTCATAAATCTGAACACCCACAGCCTTGCGGCATCCACAATCATCGTGACCTCAGTGTGGCCTGTCCCCTGGAACAGTCCCGATGTCGCATTATATATTCCGTTCGTCCAGCACCAGAATGCCATTATCGACAGGAAATCCGCAGCCATCGCGACAACCTGCTCATCGTTATTGAAAATTCCGACTATGGCTCTGGATACCGGCATTCTTGAGAGAATCATTCCTCCGGCAAACAGGAATACAACACATATATTGCGTGACAATATATATCCCTTTTTCGCTCTGTCAACCTGACCCGCTCCCATATTCTGTCCGACTATGGTAGCTGCTGCTGAGCCTATACCGTTAGACGGAAGGGTTATAAGGCTGTTGACCTTATTTCCAATACCATAAGCAGCCATCGCCTCCGTGCCATACTTATATACATTCCTGCTCATAAGCAGGAAGCCGAACTGCATTGTGCTTCCGCCGATTGCCGTCGGAAGCCCTATTCTTAAAATATCCCTAAGCTTATCCTTCTCAAACCGGAAATTCTTATAATCAAGGTGGAGGTTATTCTCCTTTCTAAGGAGCGAAAACAGTGCTATTGCCGCAGACGGAAGCTTGGCGGACAATGTTGCAAGCGCCGCACCTGATATTCCAAGCTTGAACACCACCATAAGCAGCGGGTCAAGAATCATATTGAGAATAATTCCTACCAGATTAAGAAGCATAGGCTTTACCGTGTCTCCCTGAGCCTGATTAAGTGCGGTAAACATATTTATCGTAAACAGAAACGGCATATCCAGCACCACTATCTGCAGATACTGCCTGCTGTACCTGTAAATATCCCCCTCCGCTCCAAGCCATGAAACAATCCCCGGAGCCATGGCAAAGCATATCGCCGCACAGGCAAATGCAAAAATCATCGCACAGGCATATATCTGGCTCGCCATCCTTCGTGCCTCCTTGTCGGCGCGCGCGCCTATGTACTGTGCAATCAGCACCGACCCCGCAACTGTTATCCCGGTTCCGAAATTAATAACTATATTCTGGACCGGTGTCACAAGGTTAATCGCCGCAAGCTCCTCCTTGCCTATATGTCCCAGCCAGTATGTATCCGTAAGGTTATACATCGTCTGCAGAAAGCTGTTAATTACAACGGGAATTGCAAGTGAAAGAATTGCGCTCAGCATACTCCCATTCAAAATCAGATCACGATTATATTTCTTTGCCATATTACTCCTCATCTCCGAGCGGTTTATTGCGAGGAGGCGATGAGAAATTCGCGTAGGCGATTTCTCATCTGCCATCAAAGCAATTTGTTTTCGCTCAAAAACAAATTGCATGTGTGAAAAATATGCTATCAAGCTTATTTTTCACACTACTCCTCATCTCCGAGCATAAAACCATTGCACGCTGTAACATTCATATATTATATGATGTTGGGGTCAAAACATGTGCTATAAACTTAGCATGTATAACATATTATATTTATGCATATCACGACTTTTGGAAGAAGCTTAGATGTTCTTAGAACTCTGTTCACACACTAGCCAGAACCGGCACGGATGCCGGTTCAGAAGCAATGCATACAAGGATGTATGCCTGCTTCGGTGGCGGACGTATAGAAAGCCTATATCAGAGTTCTTAGAACATCTTGCTTCGTACAACGGAGCTGATATGCATAAATATAATATGTTATACACTCGTAAATTAAGTTGGCATGTTTTGACCCCAACATCATATATATTACTCTATATTAAATGTAATATCTACGTTTTAATTTATTATTTTCATATATATTACTGTTTTTTTTACATTTTTATTGACAAAAAAAGTCTCAAAACTTACTATATCTAATAGCACCTCAGGTACAGTGCATTTTCACTGCAGAATGGAGAATTTTATGATTTTAAGCGACAAAAAGAAAGACTTCGATATAACCCAGGTGAAGGGAAAGGCATATTCCGAAATGAAGGATGCCCACTATCATCCATATTATGAATTCTATTACCTTCTATCAGGGACAAGACGTATTTTCATAAATGACACTATATATTACGTAAAAAAGGGGGATTTGATTGTCATACCTAAAGGTGAACTGCACCGCACAACCTATATAGGCGGAGACACCCACGAAAGAATTGTCATGATTTTCAGCGATGCCTTCATCGCCCCGCTCATGAACAAGCTTAGTTCCGACACCTTTCAAAAGTGCTTTGGAAAACGTCAGATAACGATTCCTCCCAACAGGAGAGATTATATTGAGGAACTCTTTGCAAAAATAATACGGGAGCATAACGGAATAGACATATTTTCCGAAAGCATGCTCGCCGTATATGTGTATGAACTTATTTTATTTGTTCTTAGGTGTCAGGAAAATTCGGATGCCGCATATCCTGCCAGCGAAATCGGAGATGATGTCATCTCCGAAGCCGCTAAGTTCATTTCAGGAAATTTTACAAAGGACTTTTCTCTCTCCCAGCTAGCTGTTAAGTACAATATGAGCCCATCATATTTCTCCCGCAAGTTCAAGCTGTGCACCGGCTTCGGCTACAAGGAATACCTCATAACAGTGCGTATTATCGAAGCCTGTCGGCTTCTTCTCAATACCGACATGTCAATCACACAGATTGCGGAGAACTGCGGCTTTGATGACAGCAACTACTTCGGAGACTGCTTTAAAAAGATAAAAGGTATGTCTCCAAGAGAGTACAGAAAGGCAAATGGTGTGGTGTAGGCTATCTTATGATAGTATCACTGTTATTTAACACAAGTGTGCTGTACAGAAAGAGCACATCCTGCCCGTCAAATTCTATAAATCGTCCAAGGTATGCCGGTGAGATATAGCGGATATCCACAAGCGTTATCTTAGAATATGCCTCTATAAAAAGAGGTGCTATGCTGCTCCCGAACGAATCCCTGAAGATTATAAGCTCCTTGTCCGTATCCGCCGATGGATTGTCAATGACAAGGAGCGATCTTGGACCGGAGAGGAACATTTCATAGAGATCATTCCCCTCTGCCTTCTCCATATCGTATACAGCTCCTGTCTTACCTGTCTCGTAATCCGTTACCGTACTGTTTTTTATCGCTTCATTTTCAAGATAATACAATGTCTCCGTGGCAATCGGAAGTGCCGCCTGCCCATAGTACACCCCACGGAACGGCGCAGCCAACTGCTTTAGCTCATACTCAGCCGACAGAGTAACCCCCATCTTATCAGCAATCTCCCTCGCAGCATCCACTATCCTTTCCTGTCTCCAATGAGTGTCAGTGCGGTAGTAATCGTCATAGCTTAACAAGCCGCGGACGTCTATAAGCTGCATAAAATCAAGCTTATCCTTCATCAGACTGTAAAGCTCATCATAGTCCATGGATGGATAGCCATTCTTATCCGCAAGAAAGTAATTCTTGTCCGGTACAATCACACCGTACACGGCACCTGCCTTACCCTCAAGATATTTCCTGTTAACCTCACCAAAGCACAGTGCAGCATAATCAAGCGAAGCTTCATTTAGCGGGTACTCAAGCTTTGACAGGTATCCATCTGCTATATACAACCCATTGTTATCCTTCCTGCCAAAAAGATAATAATTGCCGACCGCCTTAAACGTGCGCATGGTGTCACGCATAGGGAATTGATCCAGTGTGTACTTCTCAAACTCCTCCATAAATCTGCCGGACTGCAAGGTCTGTACAGACAGCTTAGGGAACGTCTTAAGCCCCCTTCTCTCACTGTATGAATACGTATTATCCGGCTCAATAATGCTCCACAGCGCCAATCCGTAAATGCATGCCGCAGTCACAATAATCACTATTATATTTTTATTCAAATATCTTTTTAAACCATTTGATTTATTTTCCATATCTATCTCCATTTCTCAGAGATTTAATATTAAAACCTGAAATATAAAAACGGATTGAAGGAGCCGTCCACCAGATAGCCTGTCACCAGAATAAGCAGTGCTGCAAGCACAACCGGTTCACCTATCGTAAAAATAGCGTTCACCGCCTTATTGTCCTTCATCCTGCCCTCAAGTCCCGCAAAAACATTTCTCACCACAGGCAGTGAGCCTGCAATTGCAATAATAAGTGTTATGGCATAGCTCTTCAGGTAGTAGAGCGACTCGGCAGACACAGCACTAAGACCTCCTGCCCCGAACATCCCTGCAATGACTGCTCCGGCATCGGACATCGTCGCAGCGCTGAATATGACGAAGCTTATCATAACCAGTAACATCGTGTATATATGCCCTGCTGCCCTGCTCTTTTTGAGTAACGGAAGCAGAAAGAGCTTCTCAAGGATGAGGAAAAATGCCATATAAAGCCCCCAGATGACAAAATTCCATGCTGCTCCATGCCATAAGCCGGTGAGTGCCCACACAACCAGAATGTTCAGGAACCATCTCCACTTCTTCACCCGGTTTCCTCCCATCGGAATATACACATAGTCGCGGAACCATGTTCCCAGGGACATGTGCCATCTTCTCCAGAACTCCGTAATGCTCTTTGAAATATACGGATAGTTGAAGTTCTCCGGAAAATCGAAGCCAAATATCTTTCCAAGACCTATCGCCATATCACTGTAGCCCGAAAAATCAAAATATATCTGAAGTGTACACGCAATTGCATACAGCCACACAAAAAGCACCGAAGGCTGTGATGCCCCCGCGTAGGCATCGATAAGCTCACCTAACTGGTTAGCTATAAGTACCTTTTTTGATAAGCCTATTATAAATCTTCTTATTCCACAGGCAGTCTTTTCGGCGCTGTGCTTTCTCACGTGCAGCTCCCCCTCAATATCCGAATAACGCACAATCGGACCTGCTATGAGCTGTGGAAACATGGATATATACATCGCCATATCTATATAGCTCCTCTGAGCCGCAACCGTTTTTCTGTACACATCAATGACATAGCTTATCACCTGAAAAGTATAAAAGCTGATGCCTATAGGCAGAGTGACCTTAAGAACCGGAACGGCAAGCCCTGTCACGGCTCCAAAGGATTCAAGGAAAAATCCTACATACTTGAAATATCCAAGCACACCAAGGCTTATTACAACAGAGGTGGCCAAAAAAACCTTTGACCACCTTCTTTTAGAGTCTATAAGTCTTCCAAATACATAGCCCTGTGTTATCATAACTAACATGAGGAGAGTATATCTTAACTCTCCCCATGCGTAAAATACAAGGCTTGCCAATAAAAGCACTACATTTTTTCCTCTGCCCGGTACCGCAAAATACAGCAGTATCACCGCAGGCAGGAAGCAATATAAAAACGGAATACTTGAAAAAATCATGCCAATCCTCATTTCACAGACGCTTCTTTACAGTGCCGGCTGTCTGCGGCGTCTGTAACACAAACAACACTCATAAAATTACCGATTATTCAATATTTGCCTTATATAACTCAACTGCATCAGGATATACCTCTGCGAGATTGGCTGAGAATGTATCAATTATATCTGTAAGTCCATAAGCTGATACAATATAATCATCTACCTGATATACAACCAAAACATCCGGGAAACCGCACATCCACTGCTTTTCAAGAATTCCATCCTTAAGATGCTCTGCAATCGCAGCTACATTCTCCTTGTCAGTCACATGAAAAGCGCCTGCCGTAAATGTGTTTGCATTCATCATATGACCAAGGGAGGCCGCATCGTCAATGAGTGCAACGTCATCCTCAGCAATTCCAAAAGCATTGTTTATTGCCGCAGTGTCCTCAAGACCATATTTTCCCGCAGCGTCATCTCTCGCATTATCCGGATTGTAATCCCCACCTGCTGCCGGGAACTTGTCATCCTCACCGTAAACTGCCCAGATATCATCAAGAAGCTTAACTGCTCCCTGCGCATCGCTCTCATCCGCCTCCTTAGACGGCTCCTGTGTCGCCTCTGTTGTTGTCTCTGTTGTTGTCTCTGTTGTTGTCTCAATCTGTGATGTTGACTCTGTTGTACCCGGATTTACATTGTTATCCTTCTTTCCACATGCGCTGAGTGCAACAACCGACACTGCCATAACTGATAATAAAGCTAACTTTCTCATAAAATTAAATTCCTCCTAATAAAAAAATTGTTAATTATTCCCCTTCTGTGTCCTGAGCTTCCACTCTCCTGTTTCTTCATCGAAACACATTGAAACCTTTACAGAATAAGTCCCCGCATTCACTGTAAGGTATGCCTCCTCATCAGGCTGCACTGCCCAGACTATATCCGCCTCATCGCTCGCCGACATTACGCTTGTCCCATAAGGTATGAGTTCACCACCGGATGCTTCTATTGTAAAGCTTCCCCTCGCCTTAATATGAAGTGTAAACCCGGACTCCTCCAAAACGGCACTTCTTTCAAGAGAATATGAAACAACCGCAGGTTCATTCTGCACCTGGGCTGTCACACCTCTTTCATCAAGCATGACTCCGTCGTAATATACCTCCGGTATCTGACCCTTTCCTGACAATACCGTAATGCCTCTTCCAAGTACAATTAAAATGCATGCCGCAGCCACAGCGGACATGGCATATATCATTTTTTTTCTCACAGCCTGCTTCTTCCTGCGGAATAATTCCTGTGTCTTAATTACATCGTCCTCACTCTTTTCAAAAAGCTCCCTTGCTCCGTCTAAGAGATCGTCGCTGACACCGGATAAAGCCTGCGAAAGTATCTCTCCTTTCTTCACCATACCCCCTCCTTCTTCAGATAATCCTTGAGGCGGCGCCTGATTCTCGACAGCGTTGACTTAATCGTTCCCTCACTGATTCCCATTCTCTTAGAGATATCGGAAACCGGACAGCTATAGTAATACCTGAGCAAGAAAATATTCCTATTCTCCGGTTTCTGACCTCTTAAGAATTCATCAATCACCTGTTCAAGATGAACCGCGTCAGCATGGCTCTCTACGTCCTTCATGTCCGGTATACACTCATCCAGTTCATGAATTGACACAGCATATTCCCCTGCCGCCCTCTTATCTGCATGTCTGGCATTGTACTTGTTAATTGCCGCATTTCTGGTCAGCTTTCCAAGAAATGCTGCCAGATTTTCCGGATGATGCGGAGGTATTGATTTCCATGCCCCAAGCAGTGCATCGTTAACGCACTCCTCGCTATCCTCAATATTATCAAGTATATTCATCGAAATATGCATGCAATAATGATTATATTTTTCCGAGGCTTCCCTGATTGCGCGTTCATTGCGCTCCAGAAAAAGCTCCACGATAGCCTTGTCCTGCATTTCCTCCTCCGTTTTTATCATCCTGCCTATATACACAGCTTATTTTTTATTAGGTTGCACTTTTCTAAAAAAAATTTTAAAAATTTTTATTCCAAAATTTCTGATTATACATAACCCATAATCAATTATCGTCAGCCTGCTCCGCACATTCTTACCCTGCGAATTTTACTTTTTGCATTTCACATTGCCTGTTTATCATAGTTTTTGTAGAGATACTGAATAATATCCTTCCTTGTCACAATTCCTATAAAAACATTGTCATCATCAACAACCGGCACGAAATTCTGCTTGATTGCAAGATCAATCAGACTTTCCATGTGTGCCTCAGCATTCACCGGACGGTTGTTCACACGCCTGTGAATATCTGAAATCGGTATCTCCTCCGCTTCCTCAAAGGTAGAAATATTCTCATCAGCCATCTTCCAGAGCAGATCACCCTCCGTTATTGTTCCCACATACTTGCCATGCTTGCTGATAATAGGCATCGCTGTATACTTATGGTAACGTATCTTCTCCAGCACCTGCCTTATATTCGCATCCTCATACACATATACCACATCACACTTCGGTGTGAGAAAAAATAAAATATTATTGTTATTCATAGCCCTCTCCATCTCCTATGTATTCTTCCTTATATAGTTGCAATAATGTCCACGCGCTTTTTAAGAAATTGTAGCATATAATTATGAACAGAATAAGTACAAAACGTAAAATCATTATAATCCAGGCTATCCAAATGCCCCACACTGATACATTCCGGAATAAAACGGCATCGGAAGAATAATGTCTTAGAAAAAACAAAAAACGCATAAAGCCTCGAACCATAAAGCTTCATGCGTCTTTTTACAGAGCAGGATACGGGAATCGAACCCGCCTCCTCAGCTTGGGAAGCTGATATACTACCGATGTACTAATCCTGCACACTGTTGCAAAATTTCCTCTGCAACAGCCTTAATTATCATATCACATCTGAACAAAAAAATCCAGCATTTTTTTATTTTTTCAGTCCTTTTAACTGTTCTGCAAGCTCCTTAAGTCCTGTAATGGTGCTTCCGACATCCTTGGTAATAGCACTATTGTCCTCGCTCACCTTAAGAGTCTCCGTGGAATGAGCCGTAACCTCCTCGGTCACACCTGAAATCGTGTGTATTCCTTCTACTATAATCTGGTTGGCATCATTTAACTCGCGTACAAGCTCACTGAGTCTTCCTGCCTCATCATACACCATGTCATTCTTCTGTGCAATCTTCACAAAGCTCTTAACAGTCTCGTCTGCTGCGTGATTCTGATTTCCGGATACCTTTATCATATCCTCAATAACATTTACAACATCCGAAAGCTCTGTTGAAATACTGTCAATGAGCTCTGTTATATTACCTGTAGCTCCCTGCGTCTGATCGGCAAGATTGGAAATCTCAGAGGCAACCACCGCAAAACCACGACCTGCGTCCCCTGCCCTTGCCGCCTCAATGCTTGCATTAAGTGCAAGAAGACTTGTCTGTGAAGCAATGCTGTTAATCATATCTATTATTGACTGCATCTTACCTGTATGCTCACGAAGCTGCAGAAGCTCCCTGGATACATTGGCATTGGCATCATTTGACACCTTTACACATCTTAAAAGCTCATCCATATTTTTCTTCGATAAATCAAGCTCCGACTTAGTCTCATTTACATTATCCACAATCATTCCCGAAGCTTCCTCAACACTATTAATCGTATCCTGAATCTGTTCTGTCTTTTCGAGCTGTACCTGAATGGATCGAACTGTCTCGTTCGTTCCTGCTGCCACCTCGCCCATCGAATCCTTGGTCTTATTGGCTGTAGTCTCTAATATATCAACCTTGCCGGATACAGTATTGATGTCATCGGTAATCTTCTCTGCCACCTCAAGAATCTCACCCATAAGAGCCGCATTATGCTCCTTCTCCTCCTCAACCTGCTCAAGCTGGGTATCGCTGCATTTCTTAGATACATAAGTCGCCATGAGAAGATAACCTGTAAAAAGCAGAACCGATGCAACCCTGATCTCAACATTTGCAAGCTGCGACGTATCCAGCTGTCCTGACAGGGCGCTGTAAGCAACCTGAATAATATTTCCAAGCGATACCGTTCCCATAAAACATGCCGCAACCTTAATATCATTGTAAGAGATAAGAATGACAGCGATAAGAAACGCATACACATACGCAACCGGCGATACCGTAGTAAAAATTATAAACAGGTAAAATATTACATACCCGCCCGATATAGCATATTTTAAATATTCCGTACCCTTGTCCTTTAAATACATTGCCAGACATAATACATAAGGCACCAGTGCAAAGATACAGAACACGGCAAAATATCCCATGCTTCTGCTTTTCTTGAGTACCTCAACAAGATAACATACAACAAGAATAATATTCATTATGCTGTATGCTATCATACTGGTCCTATTCGACAGCTTCAATCCGTCAAATTTTTTGTTTTCCATACTGCTCCTCCATACCTTCATAAATACAAAATACATTGTGCTTAATTTTTCATAAGTCAAAAACAGCACATTTAATATGTTACATATTACCATTTTTTGTATCTATATTACAAGCTTATATTGCATTTTTCGACATAATTTTAGAACAAACATCTGCTTTCACAAATATTTGGTTTCTTCATATTATATTTATATAAAATATGCAAAAGGAGTCATATATGGCTTATTATAATGGCAATCACCGCATGGTGCAGCGTCAGCCTATGATGACCTGTCCGAATCAGGCACAGAACAGGCAGAGCAACTCCGGATACGGTCGAAATACAGCTTCAGCACAGCCATGCTGTAATCAAAATGCCGATACGCCACATCAGGATATGCCTAATGCTGCTGAAAAAAAGTGTATGATGCAGCCACGCATAACACCTGCAGATGGTGTTGCACAGTCATGTGTAATGCCTTCACCATACTGCCCTGTCGCAATGGCGTATGTACCATTTCAGGCATTCGAGGAATTATTCGAGGAATCAAAAGCATTTATGATTGGCACTGCCTTTCCTTCGCTTTTTAAACCGTTTACGAGAGGAGGCAGATGTCGATGAACGAAACATGCAATGACAGGAATGCCCTGTTTAGAAAAATTCATGAGTGTGAGTTCATGATGATTGACCTTGGCTTGTACCTTGACACTCATCCGGACTGCGTTCAGGCGCTTAATGCGTTTCAAAAGCATCGCGCTTCATACGAAAAACATGCAGCCGAATACGAGCGTCTCTATGGCCCGCTCACATTCTACAGTGTAAGCTCAGATACTTGCTGGCCGTGGCAGCAGCTTCCATGGCCTTGGGAAATGGAGGCGTATAATTAATGTGGATTTATGAGAAAAAACTGGAATTTCCTGTGCACATCAAGGAACCTAATCCTAAGCTGGCGCAGCTTATTATAAGCCAATATGGCGGTCCGGACGGCGAAGCCGGAGCATCTTTTAGATATCTGTCGCAGAGATATTCGATGAAAGACAGACGCGTAGCGGGAGTGCTTACCGATGTCGGCACGGAGGAATTGGCGCATCTTGAGATAGTCGGTGCCATGGTTCACCAGCTCACACGCGACCTCACACCTGAGGAGATAGAGAAATCAGGTTTTGCACCATACTATGTCGACCATACGCTTGGTGTCTGGCCGCAGGCAGCGGGCGGAATCCCCTTCAATGCATGTGAATTTCAGGTAAAGGGTGACCCTATAACAGATCTTATGGAGGATTTAGCTGCCGAGCAAAAAGCAAGAAGCGTATATGATAACCTGTTGAGACTGATAAGTGAACCGGACATTGTTGAGCCGCTGCGCTTTTTGAGAGCCAGGGAGATTGTTCACTTCCAGCGCTTCGGTGAAGCGCTCAACATCACGCGGGAGGGACTTGACGCAAAGAACTTCTATGCATTCAATCCCTCGATAGATACATGAAATAGAATAATGCAATATTCAAGATATCAGGGGCAAAAGGTCAGAAGTCCGATGCGAGCTTGCCTGCGTGAGGATTTTTGACATTGTGACCCGCCAAAAACATGGAACCACCGCTTTGCGGATAAGATATTACGGCTACATCATAACTGATGTGTAATAAACTTCTGCAAAACGGTGGTTTCTTATATGCTATTCATGTAAAAATCAACTGCTTTTATGTAAATTTTCACACTAAATTACTCATATTTTCTGCCGCAAATCGCACTAAACTACACAAATCCTTTTTTTCTACCTCCACAGCTCCCGCTATTTAATTATTTCCTAATTTAATTATTTCCTAATTTAATTATTTTCTGTTCAATTATTTCTTATTCAGGAAATCATACTGCGACATATAAAGCTTGTAATACATTCCGTCCTTATTTTTCATAAGCTCGTCGTGGCTTCCCATCTCGACAATCTCGCCATGGTCGACATACATAATACATGACGAATTTTTGATTGTTGAGAGACGATGGGCGATAATGAAGGAGGTTCTTCCCTTTAACAGCTCGTTAAGTCCCTTCTGCAGAAGTATCTCCGTCTCAGTGTCGATACTTGAGGTTGCCTCATCAAGTATGAGAATCTTAGGGTCTGCCAGAACAGCACGCGCAAATGAGATAAGCTGTCTCTGCCCTGCCGACAGACGGCTTCCGCGCTCATTAACCTCGGTGTAGTAGCCGTTCTCAAGCCCCATGATAAAATCGTGAGCGCACACGGTCTTAGCCGCCTTTATGACATCCTCATCGCTCGCCTCCATATTGCCGTAGCGGATATTGTCCATGATCGTTCCCGCGAATATGAAGCTGTCCTGCATCATCACACCCATCTGGGTTCTGAGGGATTTGATTGTAACCCTGCTGATATCTATTCCGTCGATGAGTACCTGCCCTGAGGTGAGATTGTAAAAACGGCTGATGAGGTTGACTATGGTTGTCTTACCGGCGCCCGTAGGACCTACTATCGCATAGCTCTCTCCGACTCCCGCCTTGAAGCTTACATTCTTAAGGACAGGCACACCGTCATCGTATGCAAAGCAGACATTCTTAAACTCAACCTCTCCCTTAATCTCAGGCATAGGCTTAGCATCCGGCGCGTCCGTAACCTTGACCGGTTCATCTATCGTCTCAAATATTCTCTCAAGATATGAAACCGCGGTGAGCACACTGTTATAAAAGTTCGCAAGTGTGGTAATCGGCGCCCAGAATCTTGAGATATAGCCGGTAAATGCAACAAGTGTACCGACTGTCATAGCCGCATAGCCGTCCGTAATCCACGCGACACCCAGAACATATATGATTGCCGTTGTCACAACCGTGATTGTCTGAACCACCGGGTTTAGGAGGAAGTTATACTTGACCGCATTCAGCCATGATTTTTTTGACTCCATGTTAAGTCTGTTAAATATATCCGTGTTGACGTCCTCGCGGACAAATGATTGTGTGACACGGATACCGTTTATGCTCTCCGCTATGTAGGCATTCAGGTTTGACTGCTTATTAGACTGTATCTGCCAGGCCCTTCTCTGTTTTTTCTTGATTATCCACACAAGCGCAGCCAGAATCGGCAATCCGCACAGACACACCAGCGTGAACTGCACATTCAACATTAACATGAAAATTATAATGAATATAAGACTGCACATATCCGTTATAGTGTTTACAATACCGTTTGAGAGCAGGTCGCTTAGGTTATTTACATAGTTGACCACACGCACCTGAATCTTGCCATGCGGCTTATCGTCATAGTAGGAAAACGGCAGCTCCTGCAAATGCACAAACAAATCACGGCGCAGTGCATGGATGACGCCCTGCCCGACCTCAGCCATCATCTTAATCTTAAATCTGAGTATGAGCACAACTATTATCGTCACGGCAAGCATCAGACAGCTCGCAACGATAACTCTCTGTGTAGCCACTGCTTTGCCCATCGTGCCATGAATCGCACACTGCTCAATTGTGTCCATTACATCCTTTAAAAACAGAGGATTGAGCATTGAAAGTGCACTTGAGATAAGCATGAGCACTATAACCGTAATCAAGGTCTTTTTATAATTGCCAACATATTTCCCAAGACGTTTTAACTGGTTTAAATCAAATTTACTCTCTAAAGTCTCATCTATATCGTATTTATTCCTTGCCATATTTATCCTCATTTCCAGGTAAAAACAAGCTGTCACACTTATATTTTACACCACATCTTTTTCCGGCAGCTTACCGCAAATACATTGAAAAATTCACAGTTTTACAACCGCCGGCAACACAATCGTTTTCTATCCTGATGAAACCGGATAGTCTGGAGGCTACGCCGCATCATGCTCTCCATACTGGTGCATGAATACCGTATAATAGTAGCCCTTCTTCTGTATGAGCTCGTCATGATTGCCCATCTCAGCTATTTCACCATCTGAGAGAACTATAATCACATCCGCATCCTTAATGGAGGAGATACGATGTGCTATTATAAATACAGTCTCATTATCAATTCTTGCAAGCGCGTCCTGAATCTGCGACTCTGTTTCCATATCCACAGCGGAGGTTGTATCGTCAAGCACAAGGATTGACGGCTCCTTAAGAAGCGCCCTGGCAAGTGATATTCGCTGCTTCTGTCCACCGGACAGTCCAACACCTCGTTCACCCACTATCGTGTCATAGCCCTCAGGCATCTGCATGATGAAATCGTGCGCATCGGCAACCTTTGCCGCCCACTCAACTCTCTCAAAAGGACAGTCCGGCTTCGCATAAGCTATATTTCCCTCAATCGTGTCCGAAAAGAGGAATACGTCCTGCATAGCCATTCCAATGCTCTGCCTCAATACTCGTAAATCCATGTCCTTGACATTCCTGCCGCCAACTAACACCTCACCGCTGTCAACATCATAGAAGCGGCACATAAGGTTGATGAGCGATGTCTTTCCCGCTCCGGTCGCACCTATAATTCCGACCTTCTGCCCCGGTTCAATCTTGAAATTGATATTTTTAAGTATCTGTTCACCATCAATACTATATGACACATTTTTAAATTCAACGCTGCCCTCCGGCTTCTTCACGTTCTCGTCAACCGGTCCTGTCACAGGATTCTTTATCTCAGGCTCCACCTCGATTGTCGCATATATCTTCTCAACCGATGTTGTAAAACGGTGCCAGTCATTTACCAGCCAGCCCGCCATACGAAGAGGTGCATCAAGCATCCACAGATATCCATTAATCATCGCCATATTTCCAAGAGTCATCTGTCCATTTATAACCATAAGACCACCCGCAAGCATAAGCACAAAGGTGAGGAGATTGGCAAGAAGCTCAAATATCGGCACATGGCGCACCCATATTTTTGACGCCGCAAGCTCCGAATCCCTGTATTCCGTGTTCTCCGTATCGAACTTCGATATTTCATAGCCCTCCTTGGCAAATGCCTTGACCACTCTGTTACCGCTGATATTCTCCTGTGCAAATGCATTGAGGCTTGAAAAACGCTCCCTTACATTGCCGAACTTAGGCTTTACATTCTTAGACTGGATTATCGTGTTGATGAGTGTAAAAGGAAGCACCGCCAGCATGGCAAGTGCGATTCTCCAGTCGACAGTGAACATCATAAACAGCGATATCGAAAACAGCAGTATACATTCATAGGTTGAATAGCACACATACGACATAAAATGACGTATCGCCATCATATCTCCTGTCTGCCTCGACATCAGATCGCCAGTCCTGTGGCTGTTATAGAACGCGAAATCCTTTGCAAGCAGATTACGGTACACATCGTCCCTCATATCGTAGAGAAGTCCCTGTGAACAGTTCTCAAAATTCCATAAAAATATAAATCGCAGTCCCGCCCTTAACAGCGTAACGCCTATCATAAGAAGCAGGAACCTCGGAAGCAGGTCAAGCCTTATATTGCTTCCGTCCCCTATGATGTCATCCACTATAAATCCTGTTATCCTGGGATTTACGATGGCAAGCACGGAGGTAATCGTGACCATGACAAGTCCGATAATCATTCTCCACTGGTACTTTTTAAAGTACGAATAAAACCATTTCATTGCCGTCATTTTCTTAAGTCCTCCAAACTCGCTGCTAATGCAGTCGTTTTCATATATGCTTCATGTAAATATTTATATGGACATTCCATATACACCTCACAACAGCAACATATGTTCTCTTTAGGTACAACCTAATATAATGACTTTTCAAACAAATCTCAATGATGTATACTGTTAAAAAATTGATTTTTTCTGCTTTTTACTTTTTGAAGCAGACTATACGGACTTCATCGTGAACTTCACTATATGTGGGTATAAAAGAGAGAGCTTTTCATTCTATACCCACATTAAGACTATTTTTTATGTACTTAGTCTCTGTTTTGGGGATTTTTTTTACATTTTTTAATTCCATACCCATAAAGGAACTAATTTTAAACTGTTTTTGGGTATTTTTATTGTATTTAGTTATTTATACCCAAAATACATTTTCGAATGCTTATTTCGCCGACCTATAAGGGTATATTTAGAAACATCTGTGCTCTATACCCTTAGACGCATACGATATCTTGATAAATATTTTCTGTGTGTTCTATTATTAACTGCACAGGTAAGGTAATTGTGAAACGTGAATTTGCCGGTAAAATTGCACAACGTCCGGTTATCGCAAGTGCACATATCAACTATATTTATGGAGGAATATACATCATGTTAAAAATACGCTATATGGGCTATAACAACACCCACCCTGATGGAATCAATATGGAACGTCCCGGCGGAATGGGGCATTATCTCCTGCTCCTTGTAAAAAGTGACGCGTACTTTGAATTTCCTGAGGAAACCATATACCAGCAATATTGCTGCGGTGAGCATGAAAATAGAACAACCGCCGATGAACTTCTAAAGGGCAACCTGCCATTCGACAGGAATGCAAGGCACCCTGGGCTGATAAGACAGTACGTGAACACACCCGCCTTTATAATATACACAAAGGATGCGCCTATTTATTACTACAATGACAATGAATATGTGAATGACTGGATAAGCTTTGACGATGTTCCAGATGAGAATACATGCAAGGATGAGAATACATGCAAGGATGAGAATACACGAAAGGATAAGACTACATTCAAAAATAAGAATACATGCAAGGATTCGAATGACAATATCCGCAAGGATATAAATAGAAATTCTTCCAATAATAGTTCAAATGCCGACACAGACAACTCAAGCAGCAGTAATGCTGCTACCGCCGGCAATGCAGATAATTATATAGATAATTCAATAAGTGATTTCATGCTAAGCCTCGACGTCCCGTTCAACCGACTCACGCTTCTGTCCGACTACACGGAGCTAAGCCAGCTCATCCGCGACCTAAGGCAGGAGTTCCACCAGACCGGCTCACACCATGAGGAGATTCTTGACGCGAAGCTTAGAACCATACTGTACAAATATAGCGACGCCTACCACCTTGAGACACAGCTCTCCGACAAGCTGAAGATTCACAGACCGCTTTTCCATGAAATAAGAAACGGCATATACAGCCAGCACTCGCCCAAAAAGACAGTGAGTGAACTGGCTGAAGATGCCTCCCTTAGTGTATCATATTTCCAACATATTTATAAGGAGCTGTTCGGTGTCCCGGTGATTCAGGATATAATAAGAAGCCGCATTGAGCGTGCCTGCTACCTGCTCACCATGACGCCCGACTCTGTCGCGCACATCGCTGAGAGCTGCGGCTATGAGAATGTGGAGCACTTTAACCGACAGTTCAAGGAGATTACGGGGTTCAGTCCGAATCAGTATAGGAAGAAGAAATAAGCGCTACTTCGCCCCCTCAAACGTGACCGTGATACATGTCCCCTTTCCAAGCTCGCTCTCAAGCTCAAGCTGTGCACCATGGCTGGTGAGGATATGCTTGACTATGGCAAGTCCAAGTCCGGTTCCGCCGCTCTCTCTTGAACGGCTCTTGTCAACGCGGTAGAATCGCTCAAATATGCGCTCCTGGTGTTCCTTTCCTATGCCTATTCCGTCATCCTTGATGGTGAGCTTCACCTTGCCGTCGAGGGTACTGCTGACATCGACAATCACATTTCCGCCCTTATCCTTGTTATTGTAGCGGATAGCGTTGTCACACAGGTTGTAGAGCACCTCATCCATCATGGACTTGTCAGCGTTTATATAGGAAGAGGTTCCAAGGAGCATCAGCTTGACATTGTTCTTTGCGGCAGCGACTTCAAGGTTCTTCACGCAGTTCTTCGCCGCCTCATATAAGTCCATCCTCTCAAGATTTAACTTCACGCCGTCATCAAGCTCCGACAGATTGATGATGTCATTTATAAGTGAGAGAAGTCTTGTGGAATTCTTTCTGATTTCCCCGGCAAAACGCACGCTGTCATCGCCCTTTACCATGCCGTTCTCTATCAGCTCGGCGTAGCCCGATATCGCGGTGAGAGGGGTCTTCAACTCATGCGATACATTCGCGGTGAACTCCTGCCGCATTGTGGCGCTTCTTAGAATATCCTCACGCTGCTCCTTCAGCGCACCGACAAATGGTATCAGCTCCTTGTACTCCGGCACAAGTGATGGATTCGCGCTGTTGTTTACAAGCTCCTCTATAGGCTTCACCATCCGCTTTGTAAGATGCCTTGACAGGAAAAAGCACATCACATACAGGATAAGTGACAGACCGATGATTATAGGAATTGCGGACATAAATATGGTCCATATACTGTTCGCTTCCTTGGCGATACGGATGACTGATCCATCCTCAAGCTTCATCGCATAGTAGAAAATTCTTCTCGAAAGTGTGTCCGAATTTCGCACACATCTGCCCTCGCCGGTCTTAAGCGCTTCAATATACTCCGGTCTGTCTGAGTGATTCTCAAGCGAACCTGCCTCATTGTCATAGAGCACGCTTCCGTCGCCGGCTATCCATGTGACACGCACATCGAACTCATCCTCACCGGAAAAATCATTTATCAGGTATCTTGCAAACTCCGCGTCGGTTTTCAAATCATCAAAAACCTGCTTTTTGAAAAGCTCATAGAACACCATAACCGACATAAAGAGTGTCACCACAATGGCGAACAATGTCATCCTCAAAAACTGGCTTAATATCTTCTCTTTCATGGCTCTAATACATACCCCACATTGCGGACTGTCTTAATCATTGCGCCCGCACTTCCAAGCTTCTGCCTCAGCGTCTTGATGTGCATGTCAAGGGTTCTCGACTCACCCTCGAAATCCACGCCCCACACCAGCTCCATTATTCTGTCGCGGTGCATGGCAACACCGCTGTTGTTCATAAGACAGCGGAGCAGCTCATACTCCTTGAAGGTCAGCTCCTTCGGCTCGTCATCCACATACACGATATGTCTGTCGCTGTCAAGAAATATATTTCCCACGCGGATGCTCTTGTCGGCTCCGGTGTCCATGCTTCTTCTTATCAGCGCTCTCACCCTCGATATCAGCTCCATAACCCCGAATGGCTTGGTTATATAGTCATCCGCTCCGATATCAAGTCCCTTCACCTTGTCAAGCTCAGTTGACTTCGCAGTGACAAGGATAACCGGAATCTTCTTCGTCTCGCCGGAAGCGCGCAGCTTCTTCAATATCTCTATGCCATCCTCATCTGGAAGCATGATATCCAGTAAAATCAAGTCCGGCTTTCTCTTTGCAAGCTCCTTCTTAAAATCCTTGCCACATGCAAACCCGCTCACATCATGCCCGCTGTTGCTGAGGGCTATGCTCTCAATCTCCCTTATGTTGTCGTCATCTTCAACTATATATATCAATGCCATGTTCTTTACCTTCTTTCATGTTTTCTCTGCCCTTGTCGGAATTTTGGTCACATTTAGACTGAGAAAAAGCACTGTTTTTTCAAGAATTCTCATGTTTTCTCTGCCCTTATAGGAATTTTTGTCACACTTGGACTGATAAAAAGCCCTGTCTTTCAAAAAATTCCACGCTTTATCTGTCCTCATAGGAAATTTTATCACATTTAGACTGAAGCAATTTTTATCACCGCACACATTGCCATATATTTCCGGTACTTCAATAAATTGAACGCAGAATAAGCAATCCCCCGCTTCAAGTGTGTCGAGCACTAAACGGTTGGTAAGGGGGATGCTTATGTCAGTGGGAGTTAAAAGCTCCCACCGACAGTTCGCAAAGCGACTACGTTCATGAGCAAGTAGCGAAGCGGATTGCGAATGTCCGCTTTACTTTTCCATCCTACGGCAGCTCATACTTCTCCTTATACCAATGTACCTTAATCCTGAATTCTTCATTGTCTTTGCTCTTCACATTGTCAAGATACTCATGTGTATCGAAGCCGTCATTTCCCACCACCTGTATCAGGCAGACTGCAATATTCGAGCAGTGGTCGGCGACTCTCTCATAGTTGGTTATAAGGTCGGTGAGCACGAAGCCCAGCTCAATTGTACATTTGCCCTTTCTAAGCCTCCTTACATGTCTGTCCTTCAGCTCCGCCTTGAGATAGTCCATGACCTCCTCAAGCGGCTCGACATTGCACGCTGCTTCCACATTCTCCGTAGCAAAGGCATCAAATGCCATATTCACAATCTCATGTATCGCAGTCGTGTAGACATTGAGCTCTGCCGCTGCCTTCTCGGAAAAATGAAGCTTCTTGTCTCTCATCTCCTCGGCAGCCTCCTTGATGTTCACGGCGTGATCGGATATTCTTTCAAAGTCTCCAATCACATGAAGAAGCATTGACACAGTCTGGCTGTCCTTCTTAGTGAGGTCTTTTCCATTGAGCTTTATCAGATAGGTTCCAAGCTCATCCTCATACTTGTCAACGATATCCTCATAATGAAGTACCCTCTGTGCCTTATCCTCATCATAGCTTTCAAGAAGCTCCATAGACAGGAACAAGCCATCCCTCGCCACATCAGCCATCTTTACCGCAACATTTTTACACTGCTGCACTGCGAACGCAGGGGACTCGAGGAAACGAGGGTCAAGCACCTGTATATCCTTCTCGACGGAACCTGCTTCCGCCTTTTCCTGCACTTCATCCTTATCCTTGATTGTGAGACAGGCAAGCTTTGCAAGGAAATCGCCGAACGGAAGGAATATAATTGTCGCAGCTATGTTAAAGCATGAGTGGACAAGTGCAATAAGCCATGCGTTCGCTGTCATATTAAGTATTTCAAAGTGTAAGAATGCATTCAGAGTGTAAAATACCACCATGAAAATAATTGTTCCGATAAGATTAAAATAGAAGTGTACCAGCGCGGCACGCTTCGCATTCCTGCTCGCTCCCATCGCGGATATGAGTGACGTCACGCAGGTACCGATATTCTGACCCATTATAATAGGAATTGCCGACGCCATCGTGACACCACCGGTTGCACAGAGTGCCTGCAATATACCGACGGAAGCCGATGAGCTCTGGATTACCGCTGTCAGCACCGCTCCTACAATCATGCCAAGCACAGGGTTGGTGAACATGGTGAACATATTGGTAAACTGTGGAACATCGGCAAGCGGCTTAACTGCTGCGCTCATCGTATCCATTCCGAACATGAGTATGGCAAAGCCGACTAAAATAGTTCCTATATCCCTTTTCCTGTCCTTCTTGGAAAATAATATGAAGGACGAGCCTATAACCGCAAGTATGGGCGAAAACGAACTTGGCTTCAACAGCGATACAAAAATATTATCACTTTGGATTCCCGTGAGTGCAAGTATCCATGACGTGATGGTGGTACCAATGTTAGCACCCATAATAATTCCAATCGCCTGACCCAGCTTCATAATGCCGGAATTGACAAATCCGACTACCATTACAGTGGTAGCCGAAGAGGACTGGATTACAGCAGTAACCGCAGCCCCTAGAAGCACAGCCATTATTCTTTTCTTTGTAAGCTTCTCAAGCACGCTCTCAAGCCTGCCTCCCGACACCTTGGCGAGTCCGTCCCCCATTGCATTCATGCCGTATAGGAAGAGCGCGAGTCCTCCAAGCATATTCAAAACACTGAAAATATCCATTCCTGCCTCCTTTTTTTCTGAAATAATTTTTACTGAAAAATATAAAAGTTTTTAGTTATTTTTTACAATTACGGTATAAGTACCCGTCTTCCGGAATTTCATAAAAAAATAAAAGTTTTTCACGCTGTCCCGGGCAGCAGCATCTCACCTACGGCGCCGTCCATCAGGTATAACAAACACAGCATCCAGCACTCTAACCGAGCGAGCAGCACACCTACAGCGCCGTCCATCAGGTATAAAAAACATAAATCCGTCGGCACCTATTAAATCTTATATATCATGCCGTAACGCATAATGCAATAGCCAAAAGTCCAAAAGCATTTATCAAATACATGCTAAAGCTTATGAACCCTTGACTTAAAGCTATATTGCTCACCTCTCACCGGTTATCGAAAAAATTACCCACTCTGCGATGTTGGTCGCATGGTCTCCGATTCTCTCAAAGTACTTTGCAACCATCAGAAGGTCTGTCGCCTGGTCGCCATCATCCGGGCGGTTATGTATAATCTCTATAATCTCTTTTTTTACCGTCATAAACAAGTCATCAACAACATCGTCATGTTCAATAACCGCATGCGCCTTGTCTAAATCCCTGTCAACGAACGCCTGAAGGCTGTCGATAACCATTATCATTGTCTCTTTTGCCATCGAACGGATATGCTCAAGGTTCTTTATATAAGGCTTCTGTGACATAGCTATCGTCAGCTCCGAAATATCCGCTGCCTGATCGCCGATTCTCTCCATATCGCTCACCATCTTCAGCGCTGCCGTGATAAGTCTTAAATCACCTGCCACCGGCTGCTGGTGAAGAAGAAGCTTATAGCATATATTCTCTATGTCCTTCTCCTTCTGGTCGACATCCACATCGAAATCAACCGCCCTGTGTGCCTGCTCCACATTCTGGTTCACAAGCGCACCAACCGCATTCTGTATAGCTTCCTCAATAAGCGTCCCCATATTGATGAGCTCACTGTTAAGCTGTGCAAGCTCCTTGTCAAATCTGCTTCTCATCTTACTATCCTCCCATATATAATATTGGATATTTAACATTCTATTATTTTAAACATGGCGCAATTTAAGAATTAAGTACAGCAATCATCTATTTGATAATTTGAGCATTTCACGAAACAGTTTTAAATTTTTCTATATTGCAAGCCGGGTGCTTTTTGCCAGCCGGCATTTATCGGCTGTATTTCAACCGCTTATGTGCCGCTGCGAGGCAAAATGCAGCGAGAACGTGCCCGGCGGTAATATAGAAAAAATTTAAAACGTCCGTGTCATCATCACCCGAATCTTCCGGTAATATAGTCCTCCGTCCTCTTATCCTTCGGCTGCGAGAATATATTGTCCGTGCTGTCCTTCTCAATCACCTCTCCGACGAGGAAAAATGCTGTATCATCGGATACTCTTGCCGCCTGCTGCATGTTATGTGTCACAACAACAACTGTATATTTTTTCTTAAGCTCCTCCATAAGCTCCTCAACCTTGAGTGTCGATATAGGGTCAAGGGCGCTGGTCGGCTCATCCATGAGAAGCACCTCCGGCGAAACCGCAAGTGCACGCGCGATGCAAAGACGCTGCTGCTGACCGCCTGAAAGACCAAGTGCTGACTTCTTAAGTCTGTCTTTTACCTCATCGAATATAGCCGCACCCTTCAGGCTCTCCTCGACAATCTGGTCAAGCTTGACTTTATTCTTTATTCCATGTATTCTCGGCCCGTAAGCCACATTATCATATATGCTCATAGGAAATGGGTTAGGCTGCTGGAATACCATGCCGATTTTTTTCCGGAGCATTGAGGTGTCAACCTTCGTGTCATAGATATCCACACCGTCAAGAAGCACCTGCCCCTCAATACGCACTCCCGGCACAAGGTCATTCATCCTGTTCAGGGTCTTTAAAAATGTCGATTTTCCGCAGCCGGAGGGTCCGATGAACGCTGTGATTGCGTTTCTTTTTATCTCCATATTGACATTCTTGAGTGCATGATTCTCACCGTACCACAAATCAAGCTTCTTTATATCCAAAATATTTTCCGGTAAATTCTTTTTTTCATCCATTTATATGTACCTATCCTTTCCTGTTCACATCGAATCGTGCCGCAAGCCATTTTGCGATAAAATTGATACCAAGCACAACCACAAGGAGTACCAGGCCGATTCCGAATGCCTGACCGTATTTTCCGTCCGACATACGGAAGTACATCTCTATTGTGAGTGTACCGCCCGCCTCCCTGATTTTCATGAAGAATGCCATGAGACTCTTCGGAAGCTTGTAGGCTGAACCCGCAGTGAACAGGAGTGCCGCCGACTCGCCGACGATTCTTCCTATCGCAAGGATAATTCCGGTGATTATTCCGGGCATTGCCGAGGGCAGGATGATGGTTCTTATCATGTGCCATTTGCCTGCGCCCATTCCAAGCGCTCCGTCGCGGTAGCTCTTAGGAACCGTCTTTAACGCCTCCTGCGTGTTTCTTGTTATGAGCGGAAGCACCATGAGTGTCAGTGTGAGTGCTCCGGTGAGGAGCGAATATCCAAGGTGGAACGCCTGATTGAAGAGCACCAGACCGAACATACCGAATATGATTGAAGGTATTCCCGCAAGTGTCTCCGTTGTGAACTCAATTATCTTTACAAGCTTTCCCGGTCTGGCATACTCATTCAGGTATATGGCTGAGCCAACACCGATAGGTGTGGCAATGACTATCGTGACAACCACTATGTAGAGTGTGTTTACTATATTGCCTGCGATGCCGGTTGTTCCTTTCAATGCGCTTCTCTCTGTGGTGAGAAAAGCCCAGTTGACATTGCTTAAGCCTTTTATTGTAACATAGATGATTATTCCGACAAGGATTCCCACGGATATCAATGCTGACATATATATAAGCGCGTATGCCACATTGTCAAACGGACGCTTTTTCTTTACAAGAATTGAATCAGCCATCTGCCTTTTCCCCCTTCTTCATCATACGGTTCAGAACCAGATTGATAATCATGATAAATACGAAAAGTACAAGTCCGATTGTGAAGAGCACCCTTCTGTGTGTATCCGCCGAATATGCCATCTCACTGACTATCGCCGTCGTGAGGAAACGTACCGAATTAAACGGAAGCGGCACATTCACGGCACTTCCGGCAACCAGAGTAATCGCCATCGCCTCACCTATCGCACGTCCTATACCCAGTACAACTGCTGTCAATATTCCCGACTTAGCCGCAGGAATAATAACCTTGAATATTGTCTGGATATGTGTGGCTCCCATCGCGAGCGAAGCCGCCTTGTAGTGCTTCGGAACCGCACGAAGCGAAGACTCACTTATATTTATAACTGTCGGAAGTATCATCACCGCGAGCACCAGAACCGCTGATATAAGGTTCGAGCCGCCCGTAAACTGATGTGTCTTACTTCCGGCAAATATTATTTTCTCAAGCTTGAACATAAGAGGATTTAATACCATGATTCCTATAAGTCCATAGACAATTGACGGAATACCTGCAAGCAGTTCGATTGCCGGCTTAACCACCTTAGACAGCTTCTGTGGCGCTACCTCCGCGAGGAAAACCGCTGTCAAAAGTCCTATCGGAACTCCAATAACTATCGCCATCGCTGTACCCACAAGCGAGGTTAAGATGACATACAATATTCCAAAATGTGGCTCCGCCGCTGTAGGCGCCCACACCGTGCCAAACAGGATTTGTGCAATTCCGACCTCCCCAAGAGCCGGAAGACCTTTTATGAACATATATACCGTGATGGAAATTACCGCCGCCACAGCCACAAAGGCAGATATTGTGAAGATGACCTTAGCGATAACCTCTATGAGATTTTTTGTTATTTTTCCTTTAAAAATATTTATCTGTGCGTCACTCTGAAAATTGCTCTTTTCAAACTTATTTTCAGTCATTCTTAACGCTTTATCATTTCTTTTATCAGTATTTACCGGTACATCCCTATCTGTTTTCTTACCTGCTGCCGGCTCTGCAGCAATCTCAATCGCCGGATTCGGACAGTTTATCACTTCAGCTTTCATATTTACCTCATTTCCCAGCCACTATATGGCAGATATACCACATAAGAAATAGACACTTAGCGGCAAAGGTGTAATGCTTAGCACCACACTCATGCCGCCAAAATTTTTTTAATTTCAGGTTATTACAACGAAGGCTTTTTAACTGCTTTTTGTGATAACCTTTTTAAGTAGAAGCGTTCTTATGTATTTTCCAATATTTCTATTAGTCTACTGTGATAAGTCCGACTGCCTTTACTACTGCCTTTCCTTCATCGGACTTGAGGAAATCGAAGAATGCCTGAACGAGCTCATTCTGCCCGCTTATCTCACCCTTGGTAGCCATAACAAACGGTCTGCAAAGGAAATATGTACCTGCAACAATGTTGTCCGATGTAGGAGCTACATCATCAAGGTTAAGTGCATTTACGGAATCATCAAGTACATCAAGTGATACATAACCGATTGCGCCCTCTGTCGAAGCAACCTTAGCCATAGCTGCACCTGTCGAATCGCACTCTACAGCGTACTTACATGCATCCTCAACCTTTAAGATTTCCTCGAATGCTCCTCTTGTACCTGAACCTGCCTCACGACCTACTACAACAATCGGTGTATCGCTTCCGCCAACCTCGCTCCAGTTGGTTACAGCGCCTGTATAGATGTCTGAGAGCTGCTGCTTTGTAAGACCTGCAACAGTATTATTCTTGTCAACGATAACGGCTATACCATCGATTGCCACGATGTTCTCAACAGCTCCGCCGGACTTCTCGCTGTCCTTTAAGTTTCTTGAAGCATCACCTATATCGCAGCTTCCGTTAAGAAGTGACTCGATACCTGCCGATGAACCTGAATATTCAACCGTAACTGTCACGCCGCTGTTAGCCTCCATGAAGGTCTCTGCAAGTGCATCCGCAAGCTTCTGCATTGATGTTGAACCTGCAAGTGAGATTGTACCGGAAAGCTTCTTATCAGCTTCAGCAGTCTTTGTCGTCTCCTGCTCTGCCTGCTGTGTTGATGCTGCATTTGAACCTGTTGTTGTTCCGTCTGTTGCATTATTTCCCGCTGTATTGCTGTTACAGCCTGTAACCATCATCATCGACATAGCAGCACATGCAACCATTGCTGCACACTTCCTAAATAAATTCTTCTTCATTTCTCTGCCTCTTTCCAGCCGCAACACGGCTTACATTCTTTTTCACACTTTTTTCTTTTCTTTTTCATAAACGAAGCTGTGTAAGCTGTGCGTATCATTGCTTCACCTCTCGTTTACAATCAGCAGTCTACTACCCCTGTGTAAAATCCCCAATCATCCGAATGTAAAATCCGCGTAAAAGAAATCTGGGACAGGGGTCAGGTCCCTGTCCCAGATTAGTATAAGTAAAATCTGCGTAATCAGCTATCATGGTTATATGTAATAAATGTAAAATCTATGTAAAAACCACAAAAATGAAACCGGGGTTTCGGTTTCATTTTTGTGGCTGGCTGGGACAGGGGTCTGACACCAGTGTCCCACGGCTGGTTTCCGGCTTCCGATGTTTCCTGACTTCGGTTGGGACACTGGTGTCAGACCCCTGTCCCAGCGATTCACTGCTTGAAATAATTTCTCGAATATTTATACCTCTTAGCCATCACATCGGAGCCTGATGATATGATTGCATCCGCCTCCTCCTTGGTGAGCTGCTTGGCGTTCCCGGAGTAATAATCTCCGTCCCAGTATGTATCCTCATATATATGAAGATAGGTATTGTAGAGCATTTCCGTGTCTGTAAAGCCTGTAAATTCCACATAATACCAGTTCGAGGCACCGCCGGAGCCATTCCATGTAGCATCCGTCTTTAGGTCTAAAAATGCTCTGTAATTGATATCATACACATAGACCTTATCGCCGTCTGTATGGAATATGTAGCACTTCTCAGCGATGACTGCCACCTCGTTAAGACCATCCCCATCAAAGTCAAGCACGCTGAAACTCTCTGCCTCTATTCTCCTTCCGGTCTGCTCATACTGCATGTCATCCAGGGCGTCCACATTCTCTAAGGCTTCTCCCCTATATATAACCTCTTTTGTGCCTGCAAGAGCCTGCTTTACCGGTTCCGGCACGGCATTTATGACTTCCTTGTTAACTGTGAGTATGTTTCCTATATGACATCCGCTCTCATCAAAGGTGAAATCAAAATCAACATTCCAATATGTCTCCGCTGCGCCCGGACTATACCAGTGATAGCACAGTCTCTTTTCCGTGACCACATTCTCGAACATTTCAACACTATCGGCATTGCTTCTGAGACCGAAATAAACTAATTTTTCATCGCCGTTCACATCAGAAAATATACCGTCCTTTCCGATAGCGGTAAAGCCTTCGTTGACCTCCTTCTTAAGCTGCGCGGCATACTCCTCCTTCAGATACGCACTGAAAATATTTGACGCATCTGTGCAGTAATATGGCGACAAATCCTTTTCATTTTTCAAATCATACACAAAGTACAATCCAAGCTCCCTGTCATGCGCCTCTAAAATAAGCTCCTCACTGCCGTCCCATGTCATATCGACAAGCCCTATGCTCATTCCGACTCCGCCGCCAAAATGCTGTATCGCCCACGCAACCTCATCTGTCCTGCCATCATACTCAATAGTGAGCTTATTTTCTGCCACGCTGTAAACAAGGCACACATCACCGACAGTGTATATCTCATCCCAACTGTCGGTATTCTCATTATATCTGTAGTCCGCGCTGTGTTCTATGTCCTGTCCGTACTGACCGCCAATCAGCGGGCAGGTAAGCACCTCAGTCGGCTTATCCGGTATCCTGCCGGGAGCTTCGCTTGCCGCTTCACCGGTTGAGTTTTGTGTGTTTCCTGTAGTTTCTGTTTTCCCACTACTGCCATTTTCCGCCCCGGACTGTGCAATATCGGTCTGCATAATGCTCTCCGTCGGTTTCTGCGCCGCCGTATTCCCGCTTCCGTCTGCCCTTCCGCACGCAGTCATAAGGACTGTCACCGCCAATGCCCCAAGTGCCAATGTTGTTTTTTTCACCATTTTGTAACCTCCCACGTATGTCTTATGTATATTTGTAAAACTCACCTCTATGCACACTATGTTAGCACTTAACTGCACATCAGTGGTTACAAAATCCTTACATTTGGTTACAAAAATATTAATTTTAGTTACAGGATTGTTACAGATATTTCGCTATTGTTACAAAATGGGACACTGGTGTCAGACCCCTGTCCCAAAAGCTGGGACAGGGGTCTGACACCATGTGTCCCACTAACCTATCGCTTTCTTCATGCTCCTTACATACTCACCGACGTACTTCGGTGCGTCCTTTCCGTACCGGGCTGCAAGCTTTACTATGGCGCTTCCGACTATTACTCCGTCGGAGACTGCCGCCATCTGCGCCGCCTGCTCAGGTGTGGATATTCCGAAGCCTACCGCGCACGGTACGTCCGTGTTTTTCTTAATCATATCGACAATCTCGCCGATATTTGTTGTAATCTCAGAGCGCACGCCTGTGACGCCAAGCGATGACACAAGGTAAATGAATCCGTCCGCCTCGCGCGCAATCATCGCCGCACGTTCATTCGATGTAGGCGCTATGAGTGAAATGAGGTCTACATCATATTTTTTACAGATAGGAAGGAACTCATTTTTCTCCTCGTATGGAATATCGGGCAGGATAAGTCCGTCGATTCCGATTTCCTTACAGATGGAGATAAATTTCTCACTGCCGTAGGAAAACACTACATTTGCATAGGTCATAAACACCATAGGTGTGCTCACTTCCTTCCTTATCTCCCTCACGAAATCAAAAATCTTGTCGGTGGTCACTCCGCCCGCAAGCGCGCATATATTCGCCTCCTGAATGACCGGTCCCTCAGCCGTAGGGTCTGAAAAAGGTATTCCAAGCTCTATTATGTCCGCTCCGTTTGCGCTCATCTGTTTAACTATCGCCGCCGTGGTTTCAAGGTCGGGATCCCCGCAGGTTATAAATGGTATAAATGCCTTGCCGTCCTTAAATGCTTCCTTTAATCTACTCATTGATATCCTCCCCTCTGTAGCGTGCAATAGCCGCACAGTCCTTGTCTCCTCTGCCTGAAATCGTTATGACTATTATCTGGTTCTTATCCATTGTCGGTGCAAGCTTCTTAGCGTAGGCAACCGCATGTGCCGACTCGATTGCAGGGATGATTCCTTCCATCTTAGACAGATACTCGAACGCGTCAACCGCCTCGTCATCAGTGACAGGAACGTACTCCGCCCTTCCTATATCGTGAAGATATGCGTGCTCAGGTCCTATTCCCGGATAGTCAAGCCCGGCTGAAATAGAGTAAACCGGGGCAATCTGTCCATATTTGTCCTGGCAGAAATATGACTTCATTCCGTGGAAAATGCCTTCCCTTCCGGTATTTACCGTCGCCGCTGTCTCGAAGGTGTCGATTCCTCTTCCTGCTGCCTCACAGCCTATAAGCCTCACGTTCTTGTCATTTATAAAATTGTAAAATGTCCCGATTGCGTTGGAGCCGCCGCCAACACAGGCTATAACCGCATCCGGAAGCCTGCCCTCCTTCTCCATGAGCTGCTCCTTGATTTCCTTTGATATAACCGCCTGGAAATCGCGGACAATCGTAGGGAACGGATGAGGTCCCATAACCGAACCGAGACAGTAATGCGTATCGTCTATTCTGTTCGTCCATTCACGCATAGCCTCTGATACTGCGTCCTTGAGTGTAGCCGTTCCTGACTTTACCGGTATGACCTCGGCACCTAAAAGTCTCATTCTGTATACATTGAGCGCCTGTCTTTTGGTGTCCTCCTCGCCCATGAACACAACACATTCCATTCCCATGAGAGCTGCTGCCGTCGCAGTCGCAACTCCATGCTGGCCTGCTCCTGTCTCAGCGATGAGCCTTGTCTTTCCCATCTTTTTTGCAAGAAGCGCCTGTCCAAGCACATTATTGATCTTATGTGCCCCGGTATGGTTTAAATCCTCCCTCTTAAGATAAATCTTCGCCCCGCCTAAGTCCTCGGTCATCTTCTTTGCAAAATAAAGGCGGCTTGGGCGGTTCGCATACTCATTTAAAAGTGTATTGAGCTCCTTGTTAAATTCAGGGTCAGCCTTATAGTGATTGTATGCCTTCTCAAGCTCTATAACCGCATTCATAAGTGTTTCCGGAATGTACTGGCCGCCGTGCTGGCCGAACCTTCCGTTTCCTGTACTTCCTGTGTAGAAGCTGTCATGTGAATCTGCCATGTGTGTTCTCCTTATCTATTGAAATATTATAATGGAATTGCAAAAATCATTATGTCTATGTATTGTGCCATCTGCATTTCTCCACGAACTGCTGCATTTTACCGCAATCCTTATAGCCATCCGTCTCCACGCCGGAGCTGATATCGACTGCGTAGGGCTGATATTTTTCTATTGCATCGGATACATTGTCAATGGTCAGGCCCCCTGCAAGGAAAAATGGTCTTTTCATCCCCAAAATGAGCTGCCAGTCGAAGGTCTGCCCTGTGCCGCAGCCATTGTCAAGCAGGATAAAATCCGCCGGATATGAGTTCGCAAGCTCTATATCCTGTCTGCTTCTTATCTTAAAGGCCTTGATGACAGGTGCATCCGTCATGCCTCTTATCCGCTCAAGATACGCTTCATCCTCATGTCCGTGAAGCTGTATCACTCTTATCGCGCCTCCGCTTACAAGCTGAGCCACCCTCTGCGGCTCTTCATCGACAAACACGCCGACCGGTGTTATGTCCCTGTCAAGCTTAGCCGTAAGCCCTGCCGCCTGCTCTGCTGTGACGTATCTTCTGCTCCTTTGCCAGAAAACGTATCCGATATAGTCCGGCATCAACCTATTCGCATATTCTATATCACATTCGCGCCTAAGACCGCATATCTTTATCTTCGACAATATCACTACCTCCCTTGGGACACGGGGTCAGACCCCTGTCCCACAATCTGGGACAGGGGTCTGACCCCGTGTCCCAACCTGGCAAGCATGCCTTTTTTGTCATTTGACAGCATTAGTGTCTCGCCTATAAGCACGCCGTTGACGTTAGCAGCTCTTAGTATGTCTATGTCCGCCGCGGTCTTGATTCCGCTCTCGGCTATGAACATTACATTATCCGGAACAAGTTTTCTGAGCCTTTCGCTGTTATGTATATCAACGGTAAAGTCCTTGAGATTTCTATTGTTCACACCGATTATCCTTGCGCCTGCGTCAAGCGCCGCCTCAAGCTCATGTTCATCATGTGCCTCGACCAGTGCCGACAGTCCCAAGCTGTCCGCTATAGCTATGTATTCCTTAAGTCTTGCCGTCTCCGTTATCGCGCATATAAGCAGGACTGCCGAAGCTCCAAGCGTCTTAGCCTGATATATCATGTACTCATCGACCGTGAAGTCCTTTCTGAGACACGGAATATTTACATCGGCGGCTATCTCACGCAGATAATCATTGCTTCCCAAAAACCACCTAGGCTCTGTGAGAACTGATATTGCCCCTGCTCCGGCTGCTTCATATTCTCTTGCTATGTCAAGATATGGAAAATCCGGTGCGATAAGTCCCTTCGACGGTGAAGCCTTCTTGCACTCACATATAAACGTGATTTCCGGGCGGGCAAGCTCCCTTTCAAATGAAAAATGCTCTGCAATGGCTTGTTTGCCGTACATCACATCATTTACATCATTTTCGTTCTGCATGTCATTCCTGGCAGCACTCTCCTGCCTATATATCTCCTCCGCCTTCCGCCTCATAGCCTGTGTGGAGATATTCTTTTTTTCCTCTTCTATGCGGTGCTGCGTGTACTCCGCTATTGTGTCAAGTATTGTTCTCATACTTCCTGTGACGCTTTCTTAAGTTCGTTGAGTTTGTCAAGGGCTGCACCGGAGTCGATTATCTCACCGGCAAGCTTTACCCCGTCTGCAAGTGTAGCTGTCTTTCCTGCAACAAAGAGTCCTGCACCTGCATTTAACTGTACAATCTCCCTCTTGGCTCCCTTTATGCTTCCGTCAAGTATCCCCTCCGTAAGCTTTGCATTCTCCTGCGGTGTTCCACCGACAATCTCAGACTTATCGACTGTCCTAAATCCGAAATCCTCCGGTTTTATCATGTAGGTTCTGTATCTTCCGTTCTCGAAATCACATACCTTGGTCGGCGCACTTATTGAAATCTCGTCAAGCTTATCCATGCCGTATACGACAACACCCTTCTTCACACCAAGCTCCATAAGCACCTGTGCAAGCGGCTCTACAAGCGACTCGTCATACACTCCAAGCACCTGGAATGTCGGGTGCGCCGGGTTGGTGAGCGGTCCAAGTATGTTAAATACGGTTCTTATTCCAAGCTCCCTTCTGACAGCGCCGACATACTTCATCGAAGTGTGATATTTCTGTGCAAAAAGGAAGCAGATTCCTACAGTGTCAAGGAGCTTCCTGCACTGCTCCGGCTCAAGATTTATGTTGACGCCAAGCGCTTCAAGACAATCCGCCGTTCCGCTCTTAGATGAAGCCGCGCGGTTGCCGTGCTTTGCCACCTTCACACCCGACGCGGCAATCACCATGGCTGCCGTTGTGGAAATGTTGAAGCTGTGTGCGCCATCGCCACCCGTTCCGACAATCTCAAGCACATCACCCTCATGTTCAACCTTGATGGCATGCTCTCTCATAGCTGCCGCACAGCCCGAAATCTCATCTATCGTCTCAGCCTTGGTGCTCTTTGTGGACAGTGCCGCAAGAAATGCCGCATTCTGTGTCTGTGTTGTCTCACCGTTCATAATCTCATTCATCACCTGATATGCCTCATCGTAGGTCAAATCACCTTTTTCTACAATCTTTACAATAGCTTCCTTAATCATGCCTGAATCCCCGCTTTCTCATTTAATAGCTTTTATAAAAAAATTTCATCTTATCTTAGGTTTTTATTGTTGTAATCTTATTTCAATCAATTCATATCTGATTTTACAAGGCAGTTTTTAATATTTAAAACCTTCCAAAATAAAACTTATTTTTTCCCTCACTGCCTTTGTTATATTTTAAACTCCTGCCTGTTCTTCCCCTTCTTATACCTCTTATATTTAGGCTTCTGCCTGCTTCCTTCCCGCCAGCTCAATGAAATTCCTCAACATCTGCTTCCCCTCCGGCGTCATAATCGACTCCGGGTGAAACTGTACTCCGTAGACCGGATATTCCATGTGCTTCACCGCCATAATTTCACCGTCCGCTGTGCGCGCCGTAACCGACAGGCATTCCGGCATAGTCTCCTCAACCGCTGCAAGCGAATGATAACGTGCCACCGGCGTAATCCTTGAACAGCCGTTAAAAAGCTCACAGTCCGTATCGAGCGTCGCGTCCGACTGCTTGCCATGCATAAGCTCCTTAGCGTATGACACCGTTGCCCCGTAGGTCATGCATATTGCCTGATGTCCAAGGCACACACCAAGTATCGGAAATCTGCTTCCAAGCTTTCTTATCACCTCCGGACAGATTCCTGAATCCTCAGGTCTTCCCGGTCCCGGTGAAATGATAATTCCATCCGGGTCCATTTTCTCAATGTCACCGACTGTCATCGCGTCATTTCTTATAACCTTGATATCAGGCTCAATGCTCCCGACAAGCTGATACAGATTATATGAAAAGCTGTCATAATTATCTATCAGTAAAATCATTTCTGACCTCCTTTTTAGAACTCTGTTTGTATTTTTAACTGCATATTTTTAACATTCCGTACTATTTTTTATCAGATATAAACCTTATCTGTCATTGTTCTAAGAAAAGGTAATTGTATCTGATTTAACACCATCATTCATCTATACTCTGCGCCGCCTCAAGTGCCTTCACAACCGCAGCCGCCTTATTGATACATTCCTGATACTCCTTCTCAGGAACCGAATCCGCAACGATTCCCGCGCCGCTTCTTACAAAGACCTTTCCGTTTTTCTTGTAGGCAATTCGTATCGCTATGCAGGTGTCAAGGTTTCCTGTGAAATCGATGTAGCCTATCGCACCGCCATATATGCCCCTCTTGTTGTTTTCAAGGTCATTGATTATCTGGCAGGCACGAAGCTTCGGCGCACCTGACAGGGTTCCGGCAGGCAATACCGCGTCGACCGCGTCAAGTGCATCCCTGTCCTCCCTTATCTGTCCTCTCACCGTCGAACCGATATGCATTACATGCGAATACTTCTCTATGCAGTGATACTTCTCAACCTCAACCGTCCCGAACCTGCTTATCTTTCCAAGGTCATTTCTTCCAAGGTCGACTAACATATTGTGCTCCGCAAGCTCCTTCGGGTCGGCTAGAAGCTCCTTTTCAAGTCTGTCATCCTCCTCCGCCGTCTTGCCTCTCGGTCTTGTCCCGGCAAGCGGAAAGGTGTGGAGCACTCCGTTTTCAAGCTTGACAAGTGTCTCCGGCGAAGCTCCCGCGACCTCCACATCCGTTCCCGAAAAATAGAACATGTACGGCGAAGGGTTAAGTGTCCTCAGTACTCTGTAGGTGTTAAGGAGGCTTCCTTCATACTCCGCCTCAAGACGGTTTGACAGGACTATCTGGAAAATATCGCCCTCGAATATATGGTGCTTAGCCTTTTCCACCATGCTGCAATACTCTTCCTTGGAAAACAAGGGCTTAATCCCACTTGTCATGCGCCCTCCTGTATCCTTTACCGGCTCACCATGTCTTATAAGCTCCTCCATCCTCTCTAACTCTGCCACAGCCTGCACATATCCGTTCTCAATGTCCGCGGTCGGAACATTTGCAATCAGTATTATCCTGCTTTTTAAATTGTCAAAGGCAATGACCTTATCAAACAGCATCAGATCAACGTCCTTGAAGCCCTCCGTGTCCTTCGCGTCCAGTCTTAACGTCGGTTCCGAATATTTTAAATAATCGTAGGAAAAATATCCGACCAGCCCACCTGTGAAGGTCGGCATCCCCTGTATCACCGGGCTCTTGTACCTTGAAAGCACCTCTCTTATATGGCTGTCCGGGTCGTATGTCTGAAATTCTTCGTCCCCGACTCTCATCCTGCCATTACTGCAGGTTATGATAAACTTAGGTTCAAACCCAAGGAATGAATAGCGTCCCCATCGTTCATTGTCCTCAACACTCTCAAGCATATAACAATGCTTTGAGACATTCATAAGGCTTCGCAGAACCTGAACAGGTGTCTTGATATCCGACAGCAGTTCCGAACATATAGGTACGATGTCATAATCACCTTCTGCGGCTATTCTCTTAACTTCATCCAAAGAAATGTTAATTTTCATTGTGTTCTCCCTTCGTCTATAACAAAAAAGTCCTTGGCAGAGAATCTCTTCTCTGCCAAGGACGAATCTACAAATCCGCGGTACCACCTTGCTTCACAGCCACGCTGTGCACTTATCAGGATACAGTCATATCCCCGGCAACTCACGTATGCCCGCACGTCACGAAATACTCGGCAATATGTACATTCTGTTATGCTGCACACGATATAAGCCTTTGTTCCGTACCCTCTGCGATCCACTTGATAACCTGTGTTCTACCCACTCTCAGCAACGTGGGCTCTCTGTAGGAGCATAATTACCTTTACCTTCGCTTCAACGGTTTAGCCTGTTAAATTTATAAAGAATATAACACTCATATATTCCAATGTCAAGTGGGGATTTTAACTTTTTTCAATCCCTTTTGATTAATATTCCACACCCCAGATATCATTCCACATCTCTAGCTGCTCCGCGGTCAATTCATTGTACTTTTCAACAAACTCCTCATAAGTCAGGTCACCCATGTTGACCGTGTCATCTGCGGCTTCCTTAGCCCATTCAAGCTGTTCGCCGGAAAGCTTGATTGACTTCTTACCATCAAAATATTCATCCGATATCTTGTCCGAAAGAACATTTCCTTCTGTATCAATAAAATAATTCTGCACAAGACAGCGGATATTCTTGGAATTCATGTCCTTGACCTTGACATCCCTTGCAACCTGCCTTGGATCATTCTCATTAAATGCAAGTATCTTCATGCCCTCCTTCGTGCGGGTTGTTCCCCTCTGCGCTCCTAGGTACATTCCGGAGAGCATATTCCTTGGTCTGCTATCCTGCGCCGCAACAGTCGCAAGCACTTCCTCCGCCAGCCCCGCATAGTCATCGAGGATACTAATATGATTCCTGTCATCAAAATACCCCGAATACTGCGCATCGGTAATCACATATTGATAGGTCGCGTAGCCACCCTTGGTAATCATGTTCGACGTGTACATGTCCGCGACAAGCTCCACCTTGTCGGATATCTCCGGCACATCACAGCTGCCGGCATGCTGCTTCACCCCATTGGCATCAGTCGGACAATCGCAGCTCTCAAGATACTTGTGCTGCATTTCTGTTGACAGCTCTGCGCCGTTTCCGTTCTGACTGCCAGCTCCCTTTGAGCATGCAGCGAGTGAAAGTATTGTCATACATATTATCGGTATCAGACATAATTTTCTCATATTGTAGTCCCCCTTACGATTATTATTTGTCTTTATTATATATCAGCAAGTTGTTTCTGTCCACTTTTATTATATAGTCAAAAAGGTATATTTATCACATATACCTCTTCGACTATTATTGCCGTTAACTAAAATTCCCAGTTAAGTCCCATAAAGAAATCTATCATAGGATTATCATTCTCATTGTCCTGTATTGAGTTCAACATTACACCTTCAAATATTTCTCCTGTCTCTCCCTCATCCACTTCACAAAGTTGAACTGAATTTAGCCCGGACATTTCAACTACTTTAGCGGTATCAATCTGTTCATCTGATATGTACCCTTTATTATATAATATATTAATTATATCCGTCTCTTTATTTTCCTCTGCCTTTACATTAACTCCAATACAGGTTATACTCAATACAACTGCTAATATGCATGATAATATTTTACCAAATTTCATATTGTACGCCTCAAAATTTTAATTATATAATTTCATTCTATTTCTTAAATAATTCTTTTGTATATCACTCCATTTTCACTAAATCGGTTTTACATTATATTAGCACCACGTCTGATACTATAATTATTATAATTTATAATTTGGAAATGTCGATTATAATTTTTATCCAATCACACTATTGGACAAAAATTATAATAATTAATTTTCATAATATTTTACCCACTTTTCTTTATATATGTTCTCCAGTTTATGCTTCTGTATCCAGTGGCATAATTGAATACTCACTTCCAATCTATGCTTCTCTTCAGAGTCCTCTTTATCATATCCTGACTTTTCCCCTTTGTTCCACCACAACGTATATATGTTACCAGCAACATAGTTCATTCTTCTCATTAACAACATCCTCTTAATTAAATTAGTTGCTACCTTATTTGACAACTCATAATTTCCAATATCTCCATAAGCATCTGAGGCATAGCTCATAATCATTGCGCATCGATTAGCATAATTTAGTACCAGACATTTCATATCTACATTTTTTTCATCTGAAAGTAAATCATGCCTTTCTTGAAAATTGCATTCATAGTTGCAACATATATCCAACAACAATTGGATTTCATTTTCAATGGTATCCATTCGATACATATTATATAAACAAACAAGTTCATCCCCTGTAAGAAATATATCATTACTGCCAAATTCTTTATCAATTTTATTTTCCAATTCATTTACATTCACCGTAATTTCAAGCAGCTTTCTAAATTCTTCGCGATGTTGTACCGAATCAATTTCCTTTCTTATAAAACGATAAAATATACTATGTGTTTCAATTGCTCTTGTATTCATTATACAATTCATATCAATTTCGCTCATAAGCTGTTTGTTAAGTCCATCTGCTTCTCCATACTTTCTTAGCGCCGATAATTTTCTTATCTTTCTTGAGGTCATTCTATTTTCATATGAACCACTTACAATATCCGCCCTAATCAACTGCCTCCCCATATTAAGCCTGTCAAATAACCTGCGTACAGTATGCAAATGTGGATTCCTCTTTTTATTGATAAAATTTAAAAGCGTCATCTCTGTACACAAATCCCTGCACAAGTCCTTTTTCGTCATTCCCATCATACGCCTTCTGACATCAACAACTTTTGCCGCATCAAACACCTCTGTTTCGATGTACAAATATGCATCATTTGTTGTGCGCACATCAAGATTTACAAGATTGTACGCATACTCTATCGCACTTTTAAATCCATCCTTTTTTCCTGTATAGCGCTCTCTGTAATCAAGCAGCTCCCATATATAGTACGTACGCATACCTATCCCCAACATCTCTATAGCCCGGTCGCATAGTTCAATGAGAAACCTATTGCCATCCAAAAATATCCGTTCATTTATATTAATTCCATAGATTTCATATATTTTACACAACGAATGGACCGCCTTTGGATATATGCTCACAACAGCAGCCTGCTCATTAAATTCATCCGGAATATACTTAAGAAAGCTTAAAACAATCTTCATTGCAAGAATAATTCCATGATTATCTTCCTTTTCCGCCGTAATGCTCTTTCCTGCAATACACAATGCAATGTCAAGGATGAGCGCAATCTCCTGACACCCAAGTCTCTTTTTCGTACAATATAGCCGAGTGAGCTTTTCTGATACCTGAATATTTCCGTTCATTCCCTTCTCTTCATTAAACATGTCTGTTATGATACCATCTGGAATATTACAGTCTATATCAGCAGCCATTCTATCAAAATCAGGCACAGTCTGCTTCACGGCTTCAGTAAGAATGCTGTGATACTCATCATTCAGATATAAAGCTGAATGTTGTACGCCCATAGAAGATATCTTTTCTGTATGTAATTCCCCTGACTGCGGTTCCGCTGACTGTGATTTTCCGTCCTTTTCCCCCATCCCCTGTATTGTCATTGACTGTAATCCAATTGCCTGAACCTTCATCGACTGTGCCTTCATTGCAAGTGCAAACTGTCTTGAGAGCCGTCCGTCTGTCTCATCATCTGCGTTATAAATATCCTTGATATCAACGGACTTATCCGTCAATTTTTTACATTCCTCACCCACCAGCACAGACCGGACAAGTTTCTGACGTTTCTCCCACAGTTCATATTCATCCGGCAGAAGATAGTATTCATAATCATAATCCGAGCCGCCCATCCTGTCTAAAAGCCTGTCCCGCACCAGCTTGGACAATGAAAGCTGCTGTCTCATATATTTGTACAGCTTGTCCGTATCTATTATTCCTTCACACATATCCTTGAGTGTAATTTCCCTATACCTGAGCCGGTTATTCATATATTCATAGAAATCATCCTGTATGTAATCTGTTTTTTGTGACATGTGTTCACCTATCCCTATAATTTATATTCTTATATCCGATATAGCTCTATAAAAATAAACATGCTATAATCAGACTATTTTTTTCATAATCCGATTATAGCATGTTTATAATATAAATCCAAGGCAGTTAAGCCCTTATTCCACTCCCTTAAGCGTCTCCACAAGGTCACCGAAAAGTTCATCAGCAAGGGTATCTGTTACTTCCGCAGCTAAATGTCCGATTAAATATTTCCAACCGCTATTGTTAGTTATGTTGTATTTCTATTAGTTTTTCCTGACTTACTGACAAAATTAAACTGCCGTATCAATAAAAATTCAACATTTTTTTGATATGGCAGTTTAATTATTTTATAAAATGATGCCAGGTCAAAACATGCTAATCAAATTACAAAGAATTTTCTCCTACGCTTCCACAAAATGTCCTCTGAGCTTTTCCGAAAGCTCTGAAATATTGACCATCTCGCCCTTCATGCTGTCAACCGAATCATTCTGTCTCGCGATGCTCTCAACAATATTGCTTATCATAGCCGAATTTTCTTCGGTTGTTGCCATAAGCGTCTCTATCTCGGAATGTATATTGTCAAATCCTGTCTTTACAGAAGCTATGACATCATACTCCTCATCCACAACCGCGGAAGCATTCTCCGCAGCAACCCTGACAGCTTCAAACACCTTCAGCATATCGTCCATCTTAGCCACACCGTCTGATGCCGCACCTGCCCCGGCATTAACCTTAGCCGACACCATGCCCGTAGTTGCTTCAAGCCCCTGTAGAATGTCCCTGATATTGTTCGCTGCCGCCGAGCTCTGCTCGGAAAGGCTCCTTATCTCATCCGCAACAACGGCAAAGCCTCTTCCGTGTTCTCCTGCTCTTGCAGCCTCGATTGAGGCATTGAGCGATAGCAGATTAGTCTGAGACGCAATGGAATTGATTTCCTCTAATATGCTTGTAATGGTGACCATTTCTTTGTTCAATGTCTCTGTAGCAGCCTTTGCGGAGCCGACTGTATCAGATATATCAATAAGGCCCTTTTTCACCTTAAGAGCCTCGTCATGACCTGATGCAACTGCCTTATCGACCTTGGAAAAGCTCTCATCAAGCTGTCCCGCAAGCTCATGGTTGTGTTCAATCTTATCTGTGGCATTCTTAACCTGCTCTGTAACGGCTATGGTTGCGTTAACCGTACTCTCTATAACCGTATTCATCTGCTCAGCCGCACTGTTGACGGTTCCTGCCTGCGCTGCGAGCTCCTCCACATTGCCTCTGCACTGTGATATGGCAACATTCAGATCTCCTGCTATATCCATCGCTACAGCACTGTTGTCCTTCACCTCAGCGAGCGTCTCCTCCGTCTTTTCAAGAAAAGCCCTTCCTCTCTTTGTAGCATTAAAAAGTACCACTGCCACAAAAATAAAAAATACTACCTTTGTCATGGCTCCGGCTAACGTATAGTCTTTTCCATCTATTATCTCAGGCATAAATATTGCGCAGATAACTGCAATGCTTCCCATCGGTATTATGTAATACAATGTATATTTTTTATCAAAATATACCATAGTCATCGCAAGAATAACATAATTTGCCAGAAATGCTACCGAATTACCACCACACATAGCCGCATAGACTATTGTGGCAACAGATGGAATAAGTGTTATGCACAGTGCCTTTGCAAGGTCATTTTTTACAAATCTCCAGCACAATATGACTGCTGTTCCCGCTGTCAAAAGTACCACCGCGTTTTTAATCGCAAGCGGACTCAGACCAAAAGCAACCACCGTCAAAAGAAATAACATAACTATTCCTGCAAGAATTATAATTAAATTCTGTCTATGCAATTTTTCCATTAAAATTTCCCCTCCATACTTTTATAGCAAAAACTTATAAAGTACATTATATAAACACGCTAAATTCAAGCATTTTAAGCTATTTAGCCATATAAAAATCAAGCAATAAATACGTCTATTTTTATCAACGTCATACAATTACATCCATACTCTGTCCCTGCACACTGCTCTTAGCTATCGCAGTCTGTGTAATCTCTAAATTTCTCATCTGTCCTGACACAGAACTCAGTTCAAGTGATGCTGCAGCTGACGAAATCGCAGAAGCTGCTGCTCCCACAATACCGTTCCCCTCCCGTTGGTAATACTTCGTATCCGCATCGAACAATGCTTTATTTTCATCCTGCCTGTGTGTCCGTTTCTTGAGATTTTCAAGTCTCCCGGCATTTCTTAGCTTCTCAACCTTCAGTTCTTCCTTGTCCTCCGCCCTCTTCCTAAGCCTGTCCTCCTCACGCAGATTATTCACCTTCATATCTGCACATTCAACCATTCTCTTCGCATGTGCAATTGCATTTTCAAGCTCCGCGCTGTCATACTCTCCTGTAGCCTGCGCTTTCTTTAACATTGCCAGCTTTGCCCTTGCACGGCTAAGCACCCGTGCTGCCCCCACAGTCTTTTTCGCACGCAGAATCTGCGATGAAATCTCTTTTGGATTGTATGACAATGATTTCTTTCCGTTTTTTGATTTGGAATACAATGAGCTTCGCGTACATGTGACATTCATCCCCGAAGCCGCAAGTCCCGACATACCTGTCTGTAAATTATTAACATCCATGTTTCCCACCTTTTCTGTGCAGCTGCTGCCCGATGCACCCATAATATGTGAGTCCGTTCACAAATACTTCATTTATGTATCCATATATGCTTATATCGGAAGCTTATTCTCTTTTGTTTACAGAATGCTTCCTGCATTGGCGTATAAAAACGCATTACGCAACTCTGCCTTGACGATATATCCACAGCTTGATAATATATTCTTGCCGCAGCTTAACATATTTAAGTATGCAGGCAACTGAAGCACAGAAAAGAGGATTGACATGTACCGTGATTTGACCAAAGGGCGCATAGGAAGCACCCTTATTCTTTTTGCCCTTCCGATGATAGCAGGCAATCTCCTGCAGCAGTTTTACAATATAGCCGACACGCTCATCGTCGGGCAGGTGTTAGGGCGCGACGCTCTCGCTGCCGTCGGCTCGGCCTATACGCTTATGACCTTTCTGACCTCGATATTTCTTGGACTGTGCATGGGTTCAGGAGCACTGTTTTCAATATATCAGGGGCGCGGCGACACTGCTTCACTGAAAAGCAGTATTTTTCACGCCTTCTGCCTTATAATGTCTGTAACCGTCGTCATAAATATCGCCGTATATGCATTTATCAGACCGATAATGCTGTTCCTTCGCGTACCGGACGAGGTCTACGCCGGAATGGGGCTCTATCTTCTGGTTGTTTTTGCCGGAATACCGGCTACATCACTTTACAACTTTTTCTCATGCATGCTGCGCGCGCTCGGCAACTCGTCGGCACCACTTATTTTTCTCGCGCTCAGCGCCGTCTTAAACATCGCGCTCGACATACTATTTGTCGCCGTGCTCCCATTTGGAATTGGCGGAGCCGCTCTCGCAACGGTCATCGCGCAGTATGTGTCCGGGATAGGCATAGCTGTGTATGTGCTGATAAAATGCCGCTCCTTCCTTCCGCGAAAATCCGACCGGCATTTTTCGGCGGCGATACTTAAGGAAATACTCAATCTTTCCTCGCTAACCTGCCTGCAGCAGTCAGTGATGAACTTCGGTATCCTCATGGTCCAGGGGCTTGTGAACAGCTTCGGAACCGTTGTCATGGCTGCCTTCGCCGCCGCGGTAAAAATCGACACCTTCGCCTACCTTCCTGTGCAGGATTTCGGAAACGCCTACTCAACCTTCGTCGCACAGAACTTCGGTGCAGGTGAGCAGGAGAGAATACGCCGCGGTACCAAAATCGCTTTCGTTATGAGCGGTATTTTCAGCCTCATAATATCCGCCGCAGTATTCATATTCGCCGCACCTCTCATGCGTATCTTCATAGCTGCCTCGGAGACGCAGGTAATCGCCGCCGGGGTCCACTACCTCAGAATAGAGGGTGCCTTCTACATCGGAATAGGCTTTCTCTTCCTATTGTATGGCTATTTCCGTGCCATCAAAAGAGCCGGAATGTCCGTCGTCCTCACTGTCATATCCCTCGGTGCGCGCGTTCTGTTAGCCTACGCACTGTCCTCCATAAGCAGCATCGGCGTGACCGGAATATGGGCAGCAATCCCTATCGGCTGGTTTCTTGCAGATGTGACCGGGCTTATCTATATGAAGTTTTTATCCTCCAACGCTGGGACAGGGGTCTGACACCGGTGTCCCAATGTGCCGGGACACCGGTGTCAGACCCCTGTCCCGGATTATATGCCTACAGCCTCCTTGGCAAGCCTGTCCGCTTCCTCGTTGCCCTCAACGCCGGAATGACCTTTTACCTTGACAAAATGAAGCTTTATATCGTTCTTTACGGATTGTATATAGTCATGGTAGGCTATCGTTCCCTTCTTGTTGCGCTTCCACGAACCATTAGCCCACATCTCTATTCCCATATAGTCATAGTAGATTACCAGCTCCTTGATTCCAAGCTCAATAGCGCGTCTGATTGCCGCCATGCTTCCCCCGACCTCGCCGGATACATTCCGCATCGAAGCCATCTCAGGATCATCGCCATGCCCCTGGAGCACCTCTCTTACACCATCATGTACCAAAAAGCCGCCGTAGCCGTATACCTTGGCAGCTATATTGTATGAGCCATCGACAAAGGCATAGGGTAATGTATCCAGCGCCATTGCAGCGGAGCTTTTATCCACTGCCTGTTCATTTCCTGCAATGCATCCCCCCTCGTCAACTGTAGTTGAAGGTGTTATGCATGCACCGGAAATAGTGCATGCGCTGCCTCCGGTTCTGCCCATGAACTCTTCCGCCTCCGCACGCGTCTTGAAGCTTTTATACACAGGACCGGAAAATCCATCCACATTTTTCTTACACTCATCCCAGCTTAGATATATCCCCGGAGTTCTTCCGACTCTTACCACATAAAATTTCCCTGCCATTTTACTACTTCTCCTCAAGCATCATCTTGATTATCTCTTTATCCGTCTGGTGCATGCCCACCTTGCCTATGTAGCCGACGCAGCTTATCGTCTCGCCTGCCTCCTCCTTGAGGATTCCGGTGTACGCCTCATAAGCCTTGCCCTTCATCGCAAGATAATGTCCCATCATCGCCGCATCAAGACTGGACGCAATCTTAGCCGCGCATGAAATCTTGGCTCCGTCGCAGATAATTCCCGGAATGTTCGCAAGTGTGTTGTCTATCGTGTCCTTAATCTGCTTTATCGTGCCGCCTGCAAGGTACGTAATCGCAGCTGCGCTCGCACACGAAGCCGATACAGCACCGCAGAAAGCAGAGAGCTTTCCTATGAATTCCTTCTGGAATGTGGTGAGCAGGCTTGAAAATACAAGCGCACGGTATAATTTTTCAGACTGTATATTGTTCTCTCGCGCGTACACGATTACCGGCACGGATGAGGCTATTCCCTGATTGCCGCTTCCCGAATTGATGATAACAGGCATGTCACAGCCGCCCATTCTCGCCTCGGAGGCTGCACAGGCGTAAGCCTTCATTCTTGTGACTACGCTCTCAGCGTATGTCTCACGTATTACTCTTCCAAGTCCCAGACCGTAATTTCCAGACATCCCCTCGTATGCTATGTCCATATTGTACTGAATCTGCCTGTCAAAAAGCTGTCTCACCTTCGATATGTCGACCTCATCGGCGAACTGCCTTATATTCTCAATGCTGAGCTGCGAGCGGTCTGCACATGCGGCACCATTTTCCTGTGAACCGCACCCTCCGGCAGCATTTTCTGCCCCGGATACATTTTCAAGCACCGAACCGTTCCTCCTGATACATGTGATATTGGTGTGTGAATGGCGCACCTCAACCGAAGCACTCTCCGCTCCTGCCTTCATCCCTATGATAAAATGAAGCGGAATCTCGGAGTCAAGGAACTCGACATGACATTTTTTGTCGTTTACGAACTGCTCTGCCTCTCTTCTTCCTGCGTCATCGACAGCCTCTAATACCTCCATGCATTTGGAGGCATCACCGGCTAACGCACCAAGCGCACATGCCGCCTCAATTCCTATCATTCCCTGCGAATTAGGTATGGAGACGCAGCGCACATTCTTAATCATGTTCCCTGAACAGTACGCATCTATATGCTCCGGTGCCGCACCTAAGACCTCCCTGCAGCGCGCGGACGCATAGGCAAGCGCAATCGGCTCCGTACAGCCCATCGCAGGTATCAGCTCCTCCTCAAGTATTTTTATGAAATTATCCTGTATATTCTTGTCCATTAAATTCGATCCTTCTGTCCTTTATGATATTTTAAATAATATTTTGCACCAATAATATATTTATTTTGATAATGTCGTATACTTATTTCAAGCCCTAAAACTCATTTCCAATGCCCACAATAAACACATCGAATATATAAATCTACGCCTTTACCGCCCAACGCATCTTCGTTGAACGCGCCCTGCTGTTGCGCGCGCACTCCTCGGCGGATGGTCTTATCACATCCTTGGCAGCCTCACTGTAGATTCCGTCCTTCTCCATCTGCTTAAAATACTTTTTCACCATCCTGTCCTCACCGGAATGGAAGGTGAGAATAGCCACCCTGCCTCCCGGTGCAAGTATGCCGGGAAGCTTGCTAAGAAACGCATCTAACACTTCAAATTCACTGTTCACGTCAATCCTCAATGCCTGAAATGTTCTCTGGCATGATTTTTTTACCATCTCCCTGCGCTCTGCCTCGGGCAGGAACTCAAGAGCCTTCTCTATAACCTGTCTGAGTGCCGTTGTGGTGTCAATCGCATGCTTCCTCTTCCGCTCCCTCATTATCTGCGCCGCTATCTGTTCAGCGTAAGGCTCGTCCGAATTTTCAACAAGCATTCCGACAATCTCGTCCTCATCAAGCTCAGCAAGACGCTCCGCAGCGGGCACCCCGGCCTCCGGATTGAGCCTCAAATCAAGCGGTCCATCCACCTTGTATGAAAATCCGCGCTCCGGGTTATCAATCTGCATTGAGGACACTCCAAGGTCTGCAAGCACGAAGTCAAACAGTCCGCTCTCCGGCACAAGCTTGTCTATATCGGCGAAATTCATCTGCTTAACCGTGAGGATATCCTCCCCATAGCCCGCATCGCGCAGTCTCCCGGTAGTCTTTTTAATCTCTATAGGGTCGATGTCAAGTGCATACATATGCCCTTCTCCCTCAAGCTTTTCAAGCATTTTTCTTGTGTGCCCACCATAACCGAAGGTCGCATCAAGCCCCTTCTGCCCCGGCTTTATCTGCAAAAAATCAAGAATCTCATTCACACATATAGAAATATGCATGCCGGCAGGTGTGATTCCCTTGCTTATAACATGCTCTATCGTATCGGCATATTTCTCCGGGTTAAGCTCCTTGTATTTCTCCTCAAACTTCTTAGGATGTGTTCCCGAATATCTCTTTCTGCGCACATGCGGCTTATTTTCTTCCATGTCCGTTCTACCTTTCTGTGTATCTTTGCTTTCCTTATTCATTCTATTCCCAGTATGCTTTTACATTTCTGTAATCTTTTGTATAGCTCTATGCTTTCATCTGCTGACTGTTTTAATTTTCGTTCTAAAACACAATTCTTTTTATTTTAACATGCCACACTACTTATCGCAATAAGCAAAAAACATCATTCATTGGTAACTTTTTAAATCCATATTTTTTCCTGATAATCCGCTGTATCCATCCAATGAGCAGCCAGTCAATGGGTATATAACTCACTCTTTGCCCTGCCGTGCCCATTTCGCAAATCATATTTTCAATTTTTGTGAATATCGTGGGTAATATACAGTTTTTTTCTAACTATACCCAAAAATTGATGTTCTCTGTCTAATTCTCCCCTGATAATTGATGTTTTCAGCGTTTTTGTGGTTTTGCCGGAACACAATTCACGTTTCAAAGTCAATGCAAATAATTTTTCAACAAAGCAACGCGCACTTGAGGCACTAATAAAATATGCAGCTCAATCATTTGGAAAAACCCAAGAATTTTAATGTATATGTATGCGACCTGAATTTTTTGAGTATGCGGACGGTTCCAACATCCCATTGGAACCGTCCACACGGGTATACACATCACTTCGTTGTAATATAAGTGTTGTAGCGGTACTGTCTAAGCTTATACTCCATTGCTATCGCATTGGAGAGATTCCTGTATGCACCTACCTGTACCTTGTACAGCCCATCGTCATATACGATGAATGCAGGGAAGCCGTCCACAAGAAGTGAATTGAGCATACGGTCTGCATTATCCTTGTTGCGGTATGCTCCGACCTGAACGCGGTAGAGCACATCCTTGCACTGACAGTTACAGGAGCGTGTTCCCGGTTCGTTGAAAATCTCGGCACTCTCATCATAGAACCTTTCCCCTCCGCGCACACCATAATCCTGCGTGCTGTCCGAAGGCATCCTGCCCTGCTGATTATCTCCCATCATGCTTCCGCCATCATACATCCCGTCATCCCAGCGCATGTCATTGCCTCTGTCCATACGCATACCATCATTACCTCTATTATTCTGCATATTATCATCAGCTCTGTCCTTGCGCATGCCACTATCATTATTCGTCTCATTTCTCCACACATTATTGTCCATGCCATCAGGATAAGGCAGCCCTGTGCTGTCCCTCATATTACCCGCATTTCCAACATCTCCTGTGTTCCCCTCATTTCCTATTTTTCCCATATTCCCCATGTTACCCATATTTCCAGTGTTCCCCATATTTCCATCATCCTGCCACATATCCGCTGTCGTAGCTGCCGGTGATGTATATACAGGATAGCCGAGCGTCTGCAGGATTCCGTTAGCTATCCCCTGCGCCAGCTCATCAAAATTCCTGTCAAATGTCTCATTATCCTTATCGCTGTTGATAAACCCTGCCTCCACAAGCACGGCAGGCATCCGAGTTCTTCTTAAAACGACAAGGTCTTTTCTCTCGTCAATTCCAAGATTCTTAAGCCCTGCTTTCTCCATTCCCTCAAGTATATTGTTGGCAAGCTCCTTTTTTATGCCGCTGTCGCTGTAGACAAGCACCTCCGCACCTGAATACTGATCAGGGTACTCACTGGAATTTCTGTGTATGGACACAAAATAATCCGCTCCGACATTGTTTCCATCCTGTGCCTTTTTAAAAGGTGTCTCATAGAAGTCCCCATCTCTTGTGTATACAACATCAACTCCTCTCGCCTCAAGAAGTGCCCCGACTGCCTTTCCCAGCCTCAGCACATCATCCTTTTCCTGACGTCCATTATATACAGCTCCCGGATCACTTCCGCCGTGCCCCGGGTCAATGACAACAAGCATACCTCTACCATCCTGTTTTCGATAATATGGTATATTCTATGAAAAAAAAATAAGGATGTGAAAATATTTTTCAACACCCCTATTTTATCCTATGACTATATCGTCTATGTTTGTCATTTTATGTAATGTACTTTTACAGAATAACCTATACATTATAGATATATTTATTTGCATGTCTATTATATGCCCAATTACCCTCTCACATACTTCACAAAGGTATACTCAAGGTCAAAATATGTCTGTTCCTCGCTCTCCTCGGCAACCTTCCACTCCGGCAGCTTGTCAAGATTCGGAAAATGCCTGTCCGCCTGATATTCATAATCAATCTTGGTTATATGTGCCGTATCGCAGTAAGGGAGCAGCTGCTCATATACAGCTTCGCCGCCAATCACATACACATCCTCTGACTTATATTTCTCCAATTCCTTCAACAGCTCATCGACACTGTATACCACCGTTGCGTCCTTTACCTTAAGGCTTCTGTCATTGGTGAGCACTATATTGGTACGGTTCTTGAGCGGAATGCCGTTAGGAAAGCTCTCAAGCGTCTTTCTTCCCATCACAACAACCTTGCCTGTGGTGACCTTCTGAAACCACTTCTGGTCATTAGGTATCCTCACAAGGAGGTCATTTCTGTAGCCTATCGCCCAGTTTGAATCAACTGCCGCAATTATGTTCATATCTGTTCTCCTTCCATTCATGTATACCTGTCAACCGCTTACCGCACATTCTACGATATCTGGCTATATATCTCAGAAGGTACATACGCCTTCACCATAATACCGGCTTGCGTGTACTCCTCTGAGAGAAGCTGTCCGAACTTGCGGATTAACTGTATCTTACCTGCCTGATCATAAGAGTATGTCTTTTCAACATACACCTTCTGCGCCCTTAGAAGCTCCTCTATTGCGCTCTTTAGCTCCTCAAGCCCTTCTCCTGTCTTAGCCGAACCGTATATTACCTTCTCCGCCTTAAAATCCTTCGGGAGTTCGTCACTCTCACACCTATCACGCTTGTTAAACAAGGTTATGACCGGCTTATCACCTGCTCCGAGGTCGGCAAGCGTCGAGTATACAACATGCATCTGTGTGTCCATCTGAGGACTAGAGCTGTCAACGACATGCACTATGATGTCGGCATATTTTGCCTCCTCAAGTGTGCTTTTGAACGCCTCGATAAGATGGTGCGGAAGCTTTCTTATGAAGCCTACCGTATCGGTCATAAGAACATTCTGTCCGCTCTCAAGCTCGATTCCCCTTGTAGTCGGGTCAAGTGTTGCGAAAAGCTTATCCTCGGCAAGCACACCTGCCTGTGTCAATTTGTTGAGAAGCGTCGATTTTCCGGCATTAGTGTAGCCTACTATGGCCACCACCGGGACTGAACTTCTCATTCTCTGTGTTCTTGCAAGGCTTCTATGCCCCTCTATATCCTCAAGCTCCCGTCCGAGCTGTACAATTCTGTCCTTTATAAGTCTTCTGTCAAGCTCAAGCTTCTTCTCACCGGGACCTCTTGTTCCTATTGAGCCTGCCATATTTCCGCCTACCCGCGAAAGGGAGCTTCTAAGGCCTACAAGTCTGGCAAGACTGTACTTAAGCTGTGCCGCTTCAACCTGAATCTTTCCCTCACTCGTCACAGCCCTCTTCGCAAAAATATCAAGAATGACCATGGTTCTGTCCATGACCTTCATTCTCAGCTCACTCTCAAGATTTCTTAGCTGTGCAGGCGAAAGCTCATCATCACACACAACGCCTGTTGCACCTATCTCTTCCGCAAGCTCGCGAACTTCCTCAATCTTACCTGTGCCGATATATGTTCCCGGATGAACCGAATCCCTGTTCTGAATCACCTTTTCAAGCGTAACTGCTCCGGCAGTCTTTACCAACTCCTCAAGCTCATCAAGTGATTCCTCTGTATCGTCATTCTCAGAGGTACACACCCCTATGAGAATAACCTTCTCAATGTCTTTTGCTGTATCTATAAGTTCCGCCATTGCAGCCTCCATTCACTAACACTATTTAAATGTAACAACCAATTATCTGGTACTCAGAAATTCATACTCATGCCTTGCAGCCTCATCATCAGGGTAAAGCTCCAGATATTCACCGAATTTCTCATAAGCAGTCTTAAACTGATACATATATTCGTAACAGCATGCCTGATTGAACATGAGCTCCTTCTTCGCATCTGTATCTCCAAGAGCAAGTCCCGCCGCGAAATAACCAAGAGCAGAATTATAGTCTCCCTTGTTCATGCAATACACGCCATACTGATTATATGCACCGGCATCCGACGGATAGCTCTTAAGGTATGCCTCGTACATACTCACCGCTTCTTCACCCTTGCCAAGCTTCTCATAAGTCATCGCAAGATAGAATTCCGCCTCCTGCATTCCATCATCTATAGCCTTTGAAAGGAACTTCATGGCATTCTCATAATCGCCTATGATATAATATGTCTTGCCCTTAACGAAATTATCCGCTCCGTCAACCTCAAGTGCCCTCCTCAGATATGAGATGGCACGATTCTCAAAGCCCGCCTTGTGCAGGCTGTAATAAATGTTATAATACATCTCATAATCATCAGAGTATTCCTTCAATGCCTCCTCATAATCTAAGACTGCTTCATTCTCCATTCCCTGCCCGGCATATATGCCTCCGCGGAGAAAATACTGCTGCCCGGCATTATAATTCTTCCTGATCAATACCGTATAACTGTCAATCGCTCCCGCACTGTCACCATAGTATGTCTGGAGTGAGGCGTAATACTGAAGCGAATCAAGGTCTATCTCATCATAAACGCTGATATTTTCCACAACATTGCCAAAATACTCCATAGATGTGGCATAATCTCTCAGGAAATATGAGCAGACACCTATTCCCCACTGTGCCTCCTTTGACGACTTGTCATCAGTATATGCAGCCATAAAAGCCTTCTTTGCCTCGTCATAATTTCCAAGCTCCACATAAGCTTTTCCGAGATTAACATTATATTCGGCTTTTCCGTCCTTATCCTTGTCAACGGCTTCCTCAAATGCCTTTACAGCCTTATCATACTGCTCTGCATTATAATATTCTATACCTGTATTGTTGAGCTTCTTAGCATTCCTGCCGCACGCACACAACGCAATGCTGCATACTATCACAGCTCCTGCCAATGTTATTTTTTTCATCAATAAAATCCCTCTTCATATTCTGAACCTGACGCATACTTCCATACGGTACCTGCATCGTATAATTCCGCATGTAAATCGCTTATTAACAGGCAATAAGTATAGTATAATGCCAACTTCCCTTTTACGTCAATAATTTATAGCTTATATGTTACAATATTTTATTCAGCTTCAGTTGTCTCTATCTTATCGCGAATCTGCTGCATTCTCGCATCAAGCTGGCTGATAAGCTCCGCACAATAAAATAACTGTTCTGAGATATCCTCCGCCTTCTTTATATTTTTTTTATATTTAAGCTTATGCTCTAAGCTTGCCCAGAAATCCATGGCGATTGTCCTGAACTGTACCTCAACTCTCATCGGCTTCTTCATATCCGTTAAGAATATCGGCACCTCAATTATAAGATGTACACTTCTGTAGCCATTCGGCTTTGGATTCTTGATGTAATCCTTTATGGCAATCAGTCGTATATCATCCTGCTCAAGCAGATAATCGATAAGCTCATATATATCATCCGGGAATGAGCAGATAACTCTTATTCCCGCAATATCGTTAAGCTCCTTCTCAATATTATCAACCGAGAATTCAATACCTCGTCTTGCAAGCTTCTCAACGATGCTTTCCGGTGTCTTGATTCTGCACTTTATGCTCTCGAATGGGTTTCTGCTCTTTTTCAGGGCAAGCTCCTTGTTAAGGACATCAAGCTTAGTCTTGACCTCAAGCATCGCACATTCATAGTACATCATAAGCTCACGGAATTTTCTTATCTCCCCCGAATCGAAACAGTCCTTGAACACCTCAAGCTTATATTCATCCATAATTTCCATAGCTTTTTACCTTCCATACAATCATTTTTTATCTGAAATAATATATTTGTCTATGACATTATCCGTCATCCATGTGATGACAGGTCCGAGTGCCAATGACATAATCACAGTGACCACACCGAGCGTTGACCCGAGCGCCCAGCCTGCCACACACACAACAAGGTCATAGCATATTCTCACAACCCTGAAGGGAACCTTCTTTATCTTGTCGGCAAGTATATACGAAATGGCATCGTACGGAGAAGTGCCAAGAGAAGCCCCCATATATGCCGAAGCAGCGATGATAAAGATGAACAGCGCAGGTATCATTACGAGGATTCTCACAGCCATCGGATCAAATGCCCCGGCAGGTATCCACTTATCATTAAGCCACGTAAAAAAATCAAAGCTGTAGCCTACAAGAAACATGTTTGCCAGAGTACCCCAGCCAATCTGATTTTTTGCGAAGATAAATACAAAAATAAACAAAAAAGAATTAAAAATTGCCTGCCATGTTCCAAGGCTCAGACCAAGGATTCTTGACATTCCAAGATTAAACATCGTACAGGGGTCTGTTCCAAGGTTCGTCCTATTCAGGAATGACAGCGCAAAGCCCATCATAATAACAGCAGCCACAACAATAACCAATCTTCTCTTATCAACATTTCTGAATTTCATTTTATTCTCCATTTCCGGCCGAAAACCAACCGCATAAGTATATGCAGCCGATTCCGCCACTTCTTCAAGCTTTCTTCCGTATATATTATCTACCCGTCTTTTTATCTTCAGACAAAATACCATTTTTAAATATCTCATGGTCACCTATATAATTTTTCTCCGGTCTGTTGGCTGCGCTGTATGCCTCAGCAAGGCTCTGTCGCGCCGAAGCTACCTCTTTTTCAAAATCCCTCGACGACATAAGCTGGCATCCCTGCCCCCTTATGATAATCTGCTCAAGCCCATCGGAGGTAACAACCGTTACATCATATTTTGAGGCATTCTCATGCGCGAACCGCTCTATATATCTGTCCGCAGTCTCCGCTTCCCTGGTATAGACAACATGTATGTTGTGATAATCAAGGTACTCTGTCTTGTGTCCCGGCACCCTGTATGCGTCAAATACGGCAATGAGGTTGACCTTCTTAATTCCCTGATAATTGCACAATATATCAAGAAGCCTTCCTCGTGCTCCGTCTATATTCACTGCAGCAATATCCTTAAGCTCATCCCACGCAAATACAACATTATAACCATCGACAAGAAGGTATTTTTCCTTCTTCGGCTCAGGCTTATTTTTCCCTGAGGAGGTGCCGTAGTCATATACCACCGCCTTTGGGCCGGCAGACCTCTTCCACTGCTTTACCGCACCCTTGTCATGGCTGTTAGCATGTGAGGTTCTTGCAATAATCTCGTCTATCTCATCCGTGCCAAGTGCGTAGTAGTCATCATCCTTACCGGCAGAACCGCTACTTGCCACAAGGGGGTTGATAAGCTTAAGCTCCTCATCGTTAAGCCCGCGCAGGCTTCCGTCATCTAAAAGAACAGCCTCTAGGTGCATATAGGCTTCCACTTCATCCCAGGGCACAATGAATCCGGCTCCATGCGCACAGAACACCGAAGCTGCCGGATTAGCCGTATCAGCCTCAGCTATATATCCTCTCTGCTCTATAACCTCCTCTGCATTGTGACATACATCATATCCATCGGCAAATAAGGTGAGATGTCCCTCGCCTCTTGTATATGCATTAACTTCCCTCTGATAATGTCTCATGCCCACCACCGGTGCACGTCCTGTAAGCACTGCCTTACCGTCCGATAAGACCGGGGAACCGCAATGACCCGACATGCGCTCAACATCCGTCATGGCACGCCCGAGAAAGCTCTGCGGCAGCTCAAGTGAAAAGCTGTAGTACGGCTCTAACAGCACATTATCCGCCTTCATAAGTCCCTGTCTAACAGCCCTGTAGACAGCCTGCCTGAAATCGCCGCCCTCTGTATGCTTTTGATGTGCACGTCCGGTAAGAATGGTAAACTTGACATCAGTCAGTGCCGAACCTGTGAGCACACCCTTATGCTCCCTCTCGGCAAGGTGTGTCATTATAAGTCTCTGCCAGTTCCTGTCAAGTATATCCTCCCTGCACTGTGTAGTTATCGTTATTCCGCTGCCACGCTCTCCCGGTTCAATAAGTATATGTACCTCCGCATAATGTCTTAACGGTTCAAAATGACCTACGCCCTCGGTCTTTCCTGCGACAGTCTCCTTGTAGACCACACTTCCCTCATCAAATTCCACGTTTACATCATACCTATCTTTTATTATACTTTTTAAAACCTCCGTCTGCACCTCACCCATCAGTTTTACATGAAGCTCACCAAGCTCCTCGTTCCAGACTATACTTAGCTGAGGCTCTTCCTCCTCAAGCTCACGAAGCGACAGGAGCAGCTTAGCCGGTGTAATGTCATCAACAGGCTTAATTCTGTAATCAAGAACCGGTTCAAGCACGGCATGGATATTCCCATACTCGCAGCCAAGCCCCTCTCCCGGATATGTACCGTTAAGTCCCAGTACTGCGCACACCATTCCCTGATATACTGTGTCACAAGTCTCGTATCTGTCTCCCGAATATATTCTCAGCTGTGCCACCTTGTCATCGCCGATAACCCGGCGTACCTTAAGCTCACCGGAAGTCACCTTAAGATATGTGAGCCTGTTATCCTGCGCATCCCTCGAAATCTTGTAGACACGCGCTCCGAACTCATCCCTGCCGCTCTCCAGCATGACAGTGTATTCATCCATAAGAGATAAAAGCCTGTCCACGTTATTAAGCTTGAGCGCAGAACCGAACACACAGGGAAACACCATCCTGTGCTTTACCGCATCAGCTATAGTACTCTCTCCAATGTTCCCATCCTTAAGGTATTCATCCATGCAATGTTCATCGCACATTGCAAGGTTCTCATTAACAATGTCTGCCTCCTCATCAAAATCAATACAGCTCCCGGACAGCTCCTTTTGCAGATTCTCCATGAGCATGTCCCTGTCTGCCCCATTCATATCCATCTTATTTACAAAAATAAAGGTTGGAATATGGTATTGGTCAAGAAGCTTCCACACCGTCCGCGTGTGGGACTGCACACCATCCGCAGCGCTTATGACAAGCACCGCATAGTCAAGGACTGCCAGTGTTCTCTCCATCTCCGCCGAAAAATCCACATGTCCAGGTGTATCAAGCAGCGTAAAATATGTATTCTCCGTCTTTATCACTGCCTGCTTTGCAAATATGGTTATTCCCCTGAGTCTCTCCAGTTTATCGGTGTCAAGGAATGCGTCCTTATTATCCACCCTTCCAAGCCTTCTTATCACATTCCCGGTGTACAAAAGTCCCTCTGATAGAGTTGTCTTTCCTGCATCAACATGTGCAAGCATACCTATAACTATATTTTTCATAATCAATTCTTCCAATCACCTGACATCAGCTTATCGTACTCTGTCTCCGTCAGTTTTCTGTATTCACCCGGTGCAAGGCTCTCATCAAGCCTCACTCCGCCTATCTCAATTCTTTTTAAGTATATTACCCTGCACCCCTCTGCCAGAAGCATTCTCTTTACCTGGTGCTTCTTCCCCTCATAAATCTCAAGCTCCGCGGCAAATACAGGTCTGTTTCTGTTAAATTCATTATCCCTGAAGCGTTTTTTCGGTGTGAACCGTTTTTCAAATTCCTCATATCTTCCACGTTCAGTAATTGTGATGACCGCACCCTTGGTCGGCTTTTCCTCGCCGGAAAGGGTCTGCCCCTCCTCAATCCTCTCTATCGCCTCATCACTTAAGCTGCCTGTAGCAAACAGGTAATATCTCTTCGGTGCATGGTGCTTAGGATGCATAATACGCTGGTCGAAGCTCCCATCATTGGTAAAAAACAATAGCCCCTGTGTATCCTTATCAAGTCTCCCGACCGGAAACAGCTCTCCTGCCAGCTCCTTAGGAAAATATTCCATAACCGTCCTATGCGAAGCATCACTTCTTGCCGTTATACACCCTGCCGGCTTATTCATCATATAATATAGCTTATCCTGAAACATAAAAAGCACCAATCCTTTAATCGCTATCAAAGATTATAACAGATTGGTGCTCATATTTGTAGTTAATTTTATGTGAATTTATTTTCTAATTTCTCATTGATGAGACAACGTCCGATATCTTAGTCACAATATCCTCTATATCCTTATTGACTGATGAGCTCTTCTCCGACAGCTTACCGACTTCATTCGCTACAACGGAAAAGCCTGCTCCCAGCTCACCGGCTCTTGCTGCCTCTATGCTGGCATTAAGTGCGAGTATCTTCTGCTTGCTCTGTATGCTTCTAAGCTCACCTGTCTTCTTCTTAATCTCCTCGACAAGATGATTAGCCGCATTCACGCCATCTGTAAGGCTGCCTATAATACCGCCATTTATCTTCCTGGAATATTCGGCATTGATAAAATTGTTAAGCACCTGTCCTAAAAGCATGGCCGAAGCATTGATTGATTCCTCAGTACGGACATTAACCTTCTTAAGCGCCTCTATGTACTTGTCCTCATTGATTCCAAGCTCGCGCGCAACGCCACGGAACTTCTCCTCATCAGGATGCTCCGGGAGGACCTGCCCTCCGATAACCGAGCCAACCTTCTGTCCCTCTACAACAAGGTCAATTCCGAAGTCGATGAGACCTGCATGGCAGTGGTACACGCCCTTGCCCTCCCTGTCACACTTCTCACATCTTCTGCAGCCTTCCTTGCTCCCTCTTGTAAGCTTAATACAGAAATCCGTAAAATTATAGCATCCGGAAATATATTTGCCGTCTGCGCCGACCGCAACTGTAGCAAGTCCGGTTGCCTTCGCCCAGTTATTCATAATATCTTCAAACTTATCCATATCTGCAAATTCTCTAATCTCCATACGCTGCCTCCTGTTCCCTCATTTTGAACATACTTTTTATTCTTTTAGTAAAGCGGACATTCGCAATCCGTTTTCGCTGCTTGCTCACGAACGCAGTCGCTTTGCTTATTCTGCGTTCAAGCTCAAATGCTTCAGCTATTTGATTATACAATTATACCATATTTTTTCGAAAAATTAAATATTTTTATAGCATTTTTTCCATATTTCTTTTAAAAATACAATATACAAAAACCGCCCCGGAGATATACATTCCGAATACCTCCGGGGCGGCTGTAGCACCGCTTTTGTTAGTAAAGCGGACATTCGCAATCCGCTTTCGCTACTTGTTCATGAACGCAGTCGCTTTGCCTATTCTGCGTTCAATCAATGGCTGCAATGTCCTTTGCATTTACTGCAGTCGCCTCCACACACGATGGATTTGCCTGCCTTCTTATCCTTAACCATTCCATAGATAATAAATCCAACAACAGCAACAAGTATTGCCGCTACAATCACTGTTCCCATAGTCTATTACCTCCGTTTCGTATGTTAGTGTAATCTAACTCACTTCAAAAGTCAATATTTTTTTGCCGGGATATGTTAAAAAAGTGCCATTGAACCGAAGTTCAATGACACCTCTTAAGTCAGAATACCTGATAAAACAATATTATAAATATTATCGCAAATACGGTATACACAGCACCGACAAGCACCAGTGGCAGATACGCCTTAGTCTTTTTGGCACGTTTCTTCTGGATGTACTCATAATAGCTTTCGTTATCCTCACTGTTAAGACGGGAACCCGGAATAAGTCTCCTGAGAAGTCCCTTCACCGCGAAGGAAATACCGTCCAGTGCTCCAAGACCCGCCACCCAGATTAAGGCTCCGAACATCATGAATGCGATACCCGGAATGGTAAAAGCATCCGCTAACAGCCTGTACCTTTCAGCAGGCAATGTCACTGCATTAAATGACCTGAGTCTTAAAAAAACGAAGGAAATAAGCAGACCCACCGCAGCAATAATACTATATGAAATCACCTTATTTTTTGTCTCTTTTTTCACTTACCAAGTTCCTCACGATAACGAGCCTCCTCGGCATCGTTACAATATACAAAATGCCCCGGAACAACCTCACGCATTGATGGTTTGTCAACTGTATAGTCATGCTCTGCAATAGGGTTGTAGGTTATACGGACTCTGTTCTTCTCGGCATCCGGATCCGGAAGCGGAATGGCCGAAAGCAGTGAGCGGGTGTAAGGATGCAGCGGATGGGCGAATAACTCATCCGAGGAAGCCAGCTCTACCATATTACCAAAATACATTACACCGATTCTATCGGAGAAATACTTAACAACCGACAAGTCATGTGCGATGAATAATATTGTAAGACCAAGCTTCTCCCGCAGGTCATTCAGAAGGTTGATAACCTGTGCCTGAATGGATACGTCAAGCGCTGAAATCGGCTCATCCGCAATGAGCAGATCCGGTCTCATAATAACGGAACGGGCGATACCGATACGCTGACGCTGACCACCTGAGAACTCATGTGGGTAACGTCCCGCATGCTCTCTTACAAGTCCTACCATCTCAAGTATCTCATATACCTTCTCGTCAATGTACTCCTTGTCCCTTATTCCGTTGATTACAAGTCCCTCAGCGATAATCTCGCGGACTGTCATACGCGGATTAAGTGATGCTATAGGGTCCTGGAAAATCATCTGTATCTTGGTTATAAGACGTGTATTCTTAGCTACTCTTAATTCATCCTTATATTTCTTCTTTAATTCAGCTAATTTTGCGCTGTCATTTCCAGCCTCAGCCATAGCCTTCTTATATCTTTCATTTACCTCGGCTACAAGCTTCTTTGAGTATTCCTTGTCGCAGTTCTTATGGTCGAACACGGCGCTCTTTATCTGAGCCTTGTTCTCGGCTATTGTCCTGTCAAGCTCAGCCTTAATCTCAGCCTTCTTCCTGTTGTTAGCCTCGGCATTGGAAGGATTTTTCTTAGAATCCTCGTCCAACTCCTTGAGCTCCTTCTTAGCCTCTGCCTTCGCATTCTCAATTGCGAGCTTATAGCTTCCTGTTCCGGCACAGATTCTCTGGTTCTCAAAATATATATTACCGCTTGTAATATCATAAATCTTGATGATTGAACGCCCGGTTGTAGTCTTACCACAGCCTGACTCACCAACAAGACCGAAAACCTCGCCCTTCTTAATGTCGAAGCTTACACCATCAACTGCCTTGGTAGGGCCAAAATACTGACAAAGATTCTCGACACGAAGTAAAACCTCCTGATTCTTATCTTCCATTAGATTTCACCTCCTGCGCTTTTCTGTTTCATTCTTGCAATACGATCCGTAATAATCTTAGGTATCTCAACCTTCGGTGCATTAGGATGAAGTAACCATGTAGCTGCCATATGTGTATCACTTACCTTAAACATAGGCGGCTGCTTCTCGAAATCGATCTTCATGGCATACTTATTTCTATCCGCAAATGCATCACCTACAGGTGGATAAATCATATTTGGCGGTGTACCCGGAATAGCATCGAGCTTATCGCTCGTATCAAGATCCGGCATTGAGGAGAGAAGAGCCCAGGTATACGGATGTCTCGGGTCATAGAAGATATCCTGTGCGGTTCCGTACTCAACTATCTTACCGGCATACATAACGGCAATCTCATCAGCCATGTTGGCAACCACGCCAAGGTCATGTGTGATGAAGATAACCGAAAGGTTACGCTCAACCTTCAACTGGTTGATAAGCTCAAGTATCTGTGCCTGAATCGTAACGTCAAGTGCCGTTGTAGGCTCATCACAGATAAGAATGTCCGGATTTGCCGCAAGCGCTATCGCTATAACGATACGCTGTCTCATACCACCTGAGAACTCGAACGGATACTGATTGTATCTGCGTCTAGGCTCATGGATACCAACCTCCTCCATAAGCTTGATTGCCTTCTCCTTCGCCATCGCCTTAGTTACCTTATATACAACCTGCGAAGCCTTCGTCTTGAAGAAATCAACTATCTCAATTCCTCTTGCCTCGACATCGAAGTTCTCTGCCGCTGCTATCTCTGCCTTATACTTGTCCTCAAGACGTGTGACCACATGCACGATATCTGCCTTCAGCTCATCAAGGTCATAAACTGACTTCGGTACAACCTTCCAGTCCACAGTCTTTCCCTTTGCGATAAGCTTCTCTCTCTTGGCAGACTGCTTTGCAAATCTTGCCTCCTCCTTCGGATTGGTCTTCTGGGCGGAGAAATACTTATCGATAGCCTTATTAAGACTGCTTCTGAAGGTATATGCAACACTGTCCTTGTTAATTTCAAGCTGGTCAATGGAAGCCGGAACCAAATCGGCAAGAGTCTTTGCATAGCTCTTAGCCTCAGCCTTTGTGAAGCTGCCCTCATAGTACTTCTTAGCCTCCTCAAGCTTAGGAAGAAGCTTCTTCTTGTTCTCAAGTGCATTTTCGAACGAATAACGTATACCGTTATCCTCAAGTTCAAGGAAATGGTTCATGAAGTTATCGTTGAGGAATGTAAGTGCCTCCTCGTTGAGCTTCTCAACACCCTTTCCCTTGATGCTGCAATCCTTTCCCTTAAGCTTATAGTAACCTATTCTGAAGAAATTAGGTCTTGGCTGGTTGATAATGCCATCCATAAGCTTGGCTGTATCATTTAACAGCTTTTCTAAAGAAGCTGAAAGCTCGACATTCTCCTGAGCCTTCTTCGGATAACTGTCCTTCTCCTTCTTATACTTATCAAGAAGCTCTGTAAGCCTTGCAGCATACTCATCCTCGATAAACTCATTCTGAACCTTCTGAAGCATTAGTACATAATCTGTAAGCTTCTCTCTTACATCAGGATTCTGCTTCTTCTCTACCATGAAAATAAGATCCTCAACAGATGCCTTTATTTCCTCGGCATTTGCCATAGCATCATTGTATGGCATCTCAAGCTTTGTCGACAGAGTTGCAAAGCCGTCGAAGGTCTTTATCATCTCTGTGATTTCTGCCTCTGAGCCCTGTCCCTGAGCCGCAATCATGTTGCTCTTCAGTATCCTCAGAAGGGAGTTGAACTCATTTCTCGCTTCTTTTCTGTTCGCCTTATTCTTAAGAAGCATCGCCTCTGTAATCTGGCGTCCGATTTTTACGATTGGATTGAGGGAGGACAATGGATCCTGGAAAATCATCGATATCTTATCGCCTCTGATTTTGTACATCTCATCCTCTGTGATGGATAATAAATCCTTTCCATCATACAGAATCTCTCCGCCCTCTATTATTGAGTTACCGGCAAGGATACCAAGGATTGCCTTGGAGGTAACTGATTTACCTGAGCCGGACTCTCCAACGATTGCAAGTGTCTTACCTCTTTCAAGGTCAAACGAAATATCTCTAACAGCCTTAACGGTTCCTCCCTGTGTACGGAAGGAAACTTTCAGGTTCTTAACTTCTAATATCTTATCCATATATTATTCCTCCACACCACGCAGCGATGGATTGAACGCATCTCTTAATCCATTACCGAACAAGTTAAAGCATATCATAAGTAACGAAAGCACTAATGCAGGGCATATCATAAGATGAGGATAGTTAGTCCAGATACCCTGTGCCTCAGCAAGAAGGTTACCAAGCGAAGTCGTAGAAGCTGTACCAAGCTTAACAATACCTAAGTAGCTTAACATACTCTCTGAGTTGATTACACTTGGAATTGACAGTGCTGCTGAAGTAACAATTGTTCCAAGTGAGTTAGGGAAAATATGCTTCCAGATAAGTCTCCTGTCCTTGGCACCAAGTGTTCTTGCAGCCATAACATACTCTGAATTCTTAAATCTATAGAACTGTGTACGCACTCTTGATGCCGTACCGATCCAGCCTGTGAGCACATAGGCAAAGATAAGGCAGGCAACCGGTCCGAGCTTTGAAGCGAGGTGTAACTGGAACAGTGTGGCAACGATGATGAACGGAACACCGCTCAGTACATCGGTGACTCTCTCTAAGACAATATCAACTGTTCCACCGTAGTAGCCCTCAATCGCACCATAAGCGGCACCGATTATGAAGTTGACTACCGATACACATACAGCGACAAGCAGGCTCAGCTTGATACCATCTGCAAGCCTGAGCGCAAGGTCATAGCCCTGGCTGTCCGTTCCGAGAATATACTGAGGTACGAAGCCGTTCTTATACTGATAATAGTTATAGTACAGAACTCTTACCCTATACTGGGCTGTATCATAGCTTCCACCGCCTGTGTACTCGTAATAAACCGGATTTCCGTCAGCATCGCGGACATAGTTATCCTCAAGTACCATTCCCTCTCCATACTCGATAGTCTTGGCCTTTCCATTCTTATCAATATAGACAGGTGTACCCTTCTTGGTCTTGTACCAGTAGTTGGCATCTAACGCGTCGAAGTTCCATTCGTTGTCCGCAATAAGAGGATATAATATCTGAATGCCTGTCTCCTCCTGATATCTAAGGATATCCTTGTACTCGGACTGCTCAATGCTGTTGTACATAAAGCCTACCTCAAGATAAGTGTCGATATTGGCACCATAGACCTTTTTCTCCTTCTTGGCAGCATCGTAGGTTATCGAAGGTTCGCCTATTGAGCCCTTGATAATCGGCTGATACCTGCTGGCAAGTCCTTCCTCAAGTGTGACATTGCCGTTTCCCTCATGGTCCTCTGCACCCATACCTATAGCTACAGCCTTGACAAGTCCCTTGTCTGAGAACTTACGCGCAACGGAACCATCTGCTATTCCGAACTTTGCAAGAAACTCATTTCTAGGTCCCTTCTTAGCATAATAAGCGTCCATGAATCTTGAGTCATAATTTCTTATAAACAGAGGGGTTATGAATGCAAAAAGTACAATAAGTGCAATTATAACCGTTGCGATAACGCTGGCGCGGTTCTTCCTGAAACGAATCCATGCATCCTTAAAGTAGCTGATAGGCTTATCCTCAAATTTCTTGTCGGATATTCTATCTCCATCATGAACAAATTCAAATTTCTCCAATGGGATGTTTTCATAGTTTAAATTGTTGTCCTGCATACTATTTCTCCCCCATTCTTATTCTAGGATCAATAAAACCGTAGCTTATATCTACAACGATGTTAGCTAAAAGACCTATAAATGTATAGAAAATACTGTCCATCATAAATACATCGTAGTCAAACAACGAAATAGACTTGATGTACAGCTGTCCGACACCCGGAATTGAGAATATCTGCTCGATAATCATTGAACCTCCCATGATTCCTATAAAGCTGGAGATAATCATAGGGAGTATCGGTACCATCGCATTCTTGAGTGCATGTCTTACAGTCGCCTGTCCACGGGTAAGTCCCTTAGTACGCGCAAGAAGCATATAGTCCGATGTAAGCGTCTCGGTAAGCTCCGCTCTTGTAAATCTGCATAAGCTTGCAATCTCACCGAAGGAGAGCGCAAGAATAGGTGCAATCATACTGTGGAACATCTTGCCTGTAAGCCATGAACCTCCCGCATCGTTGATGGAATATACCATAAGCGGAAGCCATCCAAGCTTGAAATAGAATAAATACTGAACCAAGAATGCATATACATAGCTCGGCACAGAGATAAATACCATGACAAGTGTGCTTATCAATGAATCCTGCCACTTATTCTTCTTGATAGCGGCAAATATACCAAGTCCTATTCCCAGAGGAATTGAAAGTAAGAGTGAGTACAGGTTTACCAGCACTGTCGGTAAAAGTCTGCTTGTGAGCACATCCCATGCAGGCTGTCTGAACTGAATGTACCAGGACGTACCAAAATCCCACTTGGTGAAAATATTCTTCAGATATATACCATACTGAATCAGCAATGGCTTATTATATCCAAGTGCCTCCCATCTTTCCTGAATAGCAGCCGCCTGTACCTTGTCCGTAGGCAGCTCTCTAGGAAGTAAACGTACTAACATGAAACAAATTGTGGAGATAATAAAGAATGTAAAAAACATCAATACAATACGTTTTACAACGTATTTTCCCATTCCACTTCTTCGTCCTCCGGTCTTTTTAGCCTTTCCCATTAGAGCTTTCTCCTTTTTATTACTTTATCCTTAACTTATATACTGGTTCTAAACAATGCATTTCTTTGTTTAGGTTCAGCTACACGAAATTATATAATATTTTTATTGTCACGGCAATAAATAATATTGCAATTATTCTAAGTAATCCTTCGTAATTTTCCCTTAAGCGGTAACCAAACCAAAACAGAGAAAAACATAGCTATTGAACAAAAACTGCGGAGAACTTCTGCTTCTCCGCAGCCTGAGTTTTGTTCTGTATTAGTTAAAGTGACTTATTTGCAGCTTATTCATAGCTTAATGTATTGTTTGCTATATAATCAGCCCACTCCTGATCGGAGTAATTGTACTTCATAAGCTCCATTCCACCAAAGCCATACATGATGTTGTAGTCCTCTGTGTAGTATGAACACTTATATGAAAGCATTGAACAAGATGTCATTCCGGCAAGTGGAATTCTATAGTACTTCTTTAAGAATTCCTCCTCTAACTGAGCTGTGATGCTGAGCTTTGTGGAGAAATCAGCCTCTGAGTATACGCCTGAGCCTATCATCGAGCCTGACCATGCCTGCCATGTCATTGTAACATCCTCACCGTTAACATTGAGTGTTAACTCCTCTGTCTTAGGATCCCAGCAGCCAGCCTCATTAATTGAGTACTGATCCGGATCACAGTATACCTGGAAGTTACGGAACGGATAGAATGCGGCACCGCCCCATGCACCGAAGCCGATAGCATACTCGCCCTTAACTACATCACCGTAACGGTCGTTGATATTATCAACTGCAGTCAGTGTAATCTTACCGAAGCCTGAACCCTCAGCAGCAGCATTGACATACTTGTTGAAGAGCTCAATCTGCTTGTTATCAGATGAATCAAGTGCACCCTTCTTGTAACCGATACGGATAACGATATCCTCACCGGCTGTGTAGAGACCTGCGGCAACAAGCTCATCGCAGGCTGTCTTCATAAGCTCCTTAGCCTCTGTTAAGTTGTAACCATTGATTGACTTATATGCATCCTGTAATGTTGCATAAGGTGTTCCATCGCCGTAAGATACTCCGTAAAGGTTACAGATTGCCTGCATAGCCTCATCAGAGTTACGGTATGAGGATGTTGGGTCATTGTATACATCATAGAAATATAAGTTGTTGAGTATAGCGTAAGCCGGCTTGTAGCCAGGTGTAGCTGTTACCCACTCAGTACGGTCAATGCCTAATGACATTGCCTTACGGAAATTGTCATTAGAGAGAACAACTGAGTTAGTATTACCCTTTGAACGATCCATTTCCTGAAGCTTCTCAAGGTTAGTGTTGAAGAAGAAGGACATTGTGTATGTCTCATCAACCTTGTATAACTGATCTGAGGTTGCATATGTTGAAAGGTCATCAGCACTTGGAGACCACCCATCAATCTCACCCTTTAAGAATGCCTGCTTTGCAGCATTGTCATCCATAACGTTGATAACGATCTTATCTGTTACATATCTAGGAACATTCTCACCATCTACAAGATAAGGTGTTGTTGAAACAAGACGTCCGTTCTCCTCTGTATAGCCATACCAGTTCTCGTTCTTCTCGAATACCATCTGCTTATCATTCTGTAAAGAAACAAGCTTATATGGTCCATAGGACATAGTGTTCTCAAGCTTAGTGTTGTAATCGGTTGTTACCAATGTACCGGTTGTATCCTTGCCTGCCTCATAGTATGGCTCATATACTAACCATGTTGATGTACAGCTTGTTAAGAAGTAGTTGAGATCCTGATATGTCTGTGTTACATAACGGATAGTGTAATCGTCAACCTTGTAAAGACCTACTGTATCCCAGTCAACCTTCTCGCTTAATGTACCATCATTTACGAATAACATTTCCTTTGTTAAATTAGCAATCTCTGCCTCATCTGTGATACCGAAGCCTGCTGCAAGCGCTGCAGAAACGAAGCCGAAGATTGCATCCTTGTTATCAGCAGTAATCTTAGTATAGCCGTAATCATCTGCACCGTCAGTGATTGCTGCATAGCCGTCCTCTGTTCCTAAACCATTGTCATTCCAGAGAGCGCTCACAGAATAGCCGAGGGTTGTATCAGCGCTGTCGCTTATATATACATATCCTGCATCGATACCTGCGTCTAAATCATAAGAGTAGTCAGGAGTCTCTCCATCGCCGTAAGCCGGAACCATTGCAGTGTAGAGCGGAGACTCTGAATTATAGTATGCAAGACCACCTGCAACTGCGGACTCACCGCTATAGTAGAGGTTAGCTCTGTAGTTCTTCATGGAAGAATCAAGTAACTGCTGCATTGAGTAAACGTATGTATCAGCAGTGATAGGTGTTCCGTCCTGCCACTTGGCATCCGGATTTAACTTGATTTCGAATACGAAGCCGGCATCTGTCTCATCTGCCGTCTTGCCTGATGGAAGAGTTACATTGTACTTAGTGAGGTCATCCTTGTGATCCTTCGTCACATCAGTGATGGATGTTGCCATCTCATATACCCACTGATATACACCATTCTCAGAATCGAGAATCTGCATTGTACAGAAAGGTGAAGATAAATAACTATTTAAAACCTCATCATCCGCATTTGACTCCCATGTATGCGGATTCCAGTTGTTGGCAAGTGCTGACGTATAGGAATTGTATGTATAGGTCTGCACTCCATCGTTACCTGTCTCACTGCTGCCATCTGTAGCAGAAGTGGACTCACCTGTCTGACCCTGTGATGTTGTAGAATCAGTAGGATTGTTGTTCGACTTGTTACATGCTGCAAGTGAAAATACCATTGCAGTTGAAAGTGTAACAGCAAGAACACGCTTTGAAAACTTTCTCATAAAATTTTCCTCCTTGTTATATTTTAACGCGTTTGCACTTTACCAGTTTAAATTATCGCCGTATTCAAGAAAAAGGAATGAGACTAGCCCACCCCTTTATGTGCAATATACCGGTAAGTATTAAATTTAAATTATTCCGCGTTAATTAACGTAAATAGAATATATTCAAATGCTCCGAATGTCAAGCAATTTTTATTATTTTCTTAACCTTTTCTGTCGATAAGTGCCACTACCTCGGTGTTTGCCGTTCCCGGAAACATGTCGACCGCAGCCGCTTTTTCCAAATAATATCCATTTTCATTAAAGACAGCCATGTCTCGCGCAAGACTTGTCGGCTTACAGGATACATATACTATCCTGTCGACACCGTATGCTATGAGCTTCGGCAGTGCCTTCGGATGTATACCATCACGCGGCGGGTCAAGGATGAGTATATCCGGCTTCTCCTCTATCTCATCAATCACCCTGAGCACATCACCCGCTAAAAACTTACAGTTATCAAGACCATTAAGTGCAGCATTTTCCCTGGCTGCCTTTACCGCCTCCTCGACTATCTCAACACCTACAACGCGCTTCGCAACCGCCGCTGCAAGCTGCGCTATCGTTCCGGTTCCGCTGTACAGGTCGAACACAACCTTGTCCTTGGTATCACCTATATAGCTTCTTACAGTATCATACAGAACCTCCGCGCCAAGCGAGTTGGTCTGGAAGAATGAAAAAGGTGTTATCTTGAACTTAAGTCCAAGAAGCTCCTCATAGAAGAAATCCTGTCCACAGAGGATATCCGTCCTGTCGCTCTGCACCACATCAGCAAGGCTGTCATTCACGGTGTGAATCACTCCTGCCACCTTGCCATGTATCCTGCCGTCCGACACCATATCCATAATAAGAGACGCATAACCATCAAGAAGTGCCTTCTCAGCCCGTGTGTCAAGCTGTGAGGTGGTCACTATATCCACAAGAAGCTCCTGAGTCCTCTTAGCCTTTCTCACAAGCAGATGTCTGAGGTATCCGGTATGGGCAAGCTTTTTATAAAACGTAACACCGCTGTTCTTAAAATAATCAAGTGTTGCCGAAAGTATACTTCTGAAATCGCCATCCATAATCCTGCAGCCACTGACTGTCACTATATCATGAAAGCTTCCTCTCTTATGCATGCCAAGGCTCAGCGGTCCATCCTTCACCTCATCACCGAAGGAAAATTCCATCTTGTTGCGGTATTCGGCCACCTCCGGGCTTCCCTTTATCCCCTCGTAGATGTAATCTCCTCCTACAGGAGCAAGAAGCTTCTCTATCTGTGCGCTCTTAAGCTTAAGCTGTTCCTCATAGCGCACCGGCTGGTACACGCAGCCCCCGCACCTTCCGAAATGTTCGCACCTTATGCTCTCATCAACAATATCCGATTCCTTTATAACAGCACATGCCGTACCCTCTGCATTTCCATTTCGCACCTTGTCTATTCTCACGTCAAGGGTCTGTCCGGGTATGACATTCTTGACCGTGACAGTTCCCTCATCACATATAACTTTACCTTTATTAGGAAAAGCAACGGAAGCTACAACCCCTTCTATGTGCTCTCCTTTTTTCATATAATCTCCATTCCGCAGGCTTTAACTTCCAAGCTCCTGCCTCTATTATTTCTTATTTCCGCCGAACAATGCCCTTGCAAGAAGTCCGACACCGCCAAAGATCAGAACCAGATACAATATCCACTCAAACAGTGTCAATCTCTGAAGTCTTATCGTTGTCGATGCGATTACTGACACAATTATTAACAGAAATCCAAATCCTGTAACTAACTTAGCTCCAAAAGAGCCAGGCTTTACAAAGAGCCATACAACGCCTATAATAAACGGTATTATCACAAGTCCTGAATTGACATTAAGCCCGAACAGGCTTAAATTTCCCGCAAAAAAAGAGGTCTGCACCGATGCCTTATTTGTAAAAAGATACAGACCAACAACCAGCATTGCAAGACCGCCTAAAAATTCCAAAAGTTCATTACGTTCCTTCTTCACTTTTCAACATGCTCCTATTCCATCTTTTCTGTCTGTTGTATAATAATACATATTAAAACAATAGGAGGGCATTATCCCTCCTATCATTTATTCACTGCTTACTATTGGTATTCCGTTATCACAGGATTACTTATCCTCGGACTTCTCATCCTCTTCCTCGAAGAAGTCATCCTCAAAGTCTTCATCCTCATCCTCGAAATCATCATCATCGTAATCCTCATCCTCGAAGTCCTCAAGGTAATCAGGTGTAAAGTATCTGTATACTGCATAAGCGATACCTGCTACAGCTGCTACGAATCCGACAATTGCAAGAATCCATAACAGTGGGCTGCACTTCTTCTCTTTCTCAACAACAACCTGCTTCTTATTAAGGAGTTCCTTAAGATCCTTTAAGTCCTTACCCTTAACCTGCTCAAGTAATTCTTCAATCTTATTCATACTTCATTCATCCTTTCTTGAAATATATTATGATACCGGCACAAAAAGCTTTGTACGCTATCAGCTTATAAACTTAAGTATAATTTTATCATATATTGTTAAAAATATCTAGTCAATTTTTACCAGTTTTGCAAAAGAAGCAAACATTTTTTTGACACCTGCCGAATCGAACTGCACCGTAACCTCGAAATCCCTGCCTCCCGATACAATGTTCTGTACTGTACCCTCACCGAACTTTACATGCTTTACCCTGTCTCCCGCCGCATAGCCAAGCTCATCAAGGCTTGCTGCGACCTTAGGTGCTCCTTTTGGGATATCAGTCATCGAAACAGCCGGCTTATTCCAGACTGCGCTGTTTTTCTTTGCTGCCGGGCGGTTCCACGGCAATGCCTCCCTCATGGCAGCTTCGGCAGCCCTGATACCCTTATCATCAGAAAATGCCACAGGCTTTCTTATTCCCTGTCCGCTCTCAGATAATAACTGCGGCGGAATCTCACTTATAAAGCGCGACTGCTTGCACAGCATCATCTCTCCGCGGACCATGCGCTGTTTTGCCATGCTCAGCACAAGTCTCTGCCTCGCACGCGTGATTCCTACATAGCACAGCCTCCTCTCCTCCTCAAGGTCGCTCTTGTCATCGGACGTAATCGCCATGTAGCTTGGGAAATTGCCATCCTCCATGCCTGCAAGGTACACAATAGGAAATTCCAGCCCCTTCGCGCTGTGAAGTGTCATAAGTGAAACAACGTTATTATTCTCATCCATATTGTCAATATCCGCGACAAGTGCAACCTCCTCAAGGAAGCCTGACAAGGTCGGCATATCCGTATTCTCCTCATACGCTGCCGCCTTTGAAATAAGTTCATTTATATTCGACATCCTGTCCGCAATCTCATCCGGTTCATCGTCATCGGAGAGATACTCCTCATATCTTATGCTCTCAACTATATCGGATATAAGCTCCTTAATCGACATCTGCATTGCCTTTGCACGGAATGCGGATATGAGTGTACAGAAATTGTCAAGCTTTCCTATCGTTGCCTTAGCAAGTCCCGGTATCTTACTGCCATTCGCTGCAGCAGCATAAAAGCTTAAGTCATTGTCCTCAGCGTAAGCTGCCACCTTCTCAATTGTTGCGGCACCTATTCCGCGTTTAGGAACATTGATAATTCTTCTTACCGCGACTTCATCCCTCGCATTGTCTATCGTCTTAAGATAAGCAAGAACATCCTTAATCTCTTTTCTGGCATAGAAATTGACCGCACCGTATATTCTATAAGGCACACCCAGCTCCACGAACTTTTCCTCAAGTACTCTCGACTGTGCGTTGGTCCTGTACAATATCGCAAAGTCATTGTAATTATTGCCCTCTGCCGCCCTTTTCTTTATATCGGATACAATACCATACGCCTCTTCGTATGCCGTATTATATACATTATATGCAAGCTTATCGCCTGCACCCTGGTCCGTCCACAGACTCTTATCCTTTCGTCCCTCATTGTTCTTTATTACAGCGTTGGCAGCATCGAGTATATTCTGTGTGGAACGGTAATTCTGCTCAAGCTTTATAACCTTAGCCTCCGGGAACACGCTCTCAAAATCCAGAATATTTCTTACATTGGCTCCTCTGAATTTATAAATCGACTGGTCATCATCACCCACAACACACAGGTTTCTGAAACGTGCCGCCAAAAGGCTTATAAGCTTGAACTGCGCCATATTGGTGTCCTGATACTCATCGACCATGATGTATCTGAAGCGCTCACCATAATAATCAAGCACATCCGGGCATGACCCAAACAACTCAACCGTCCTGCATATAATGTCATCAAAATCAAGCGCATTGTTAGCCTTTAACTGCCTCTGGTATTCTCTGTAAACCTCTGCCACTTTCTTCCGGTGATAGTTGGCACCTGCCTCAAGCTCCATCTCGTCCGGTCCCTTCAGCTTATCCTTCGCTCTTGATATATCGGTCAATACCGCTCTGTCCTTATAGAGCTTGGTATCAAGGTCAAGCTTCTTCAGAATCTGTCTGATTATCGACTTCTGGTCATCGGTATCATAGATTGTAAAGCTGTTGGAATAACCTATTCTCTCTATGTATCTTCGAAGTATTCTCACACATGCCGCATGGAATGTCATTATCCACGCCCCTCCTGCGTCCATCCCCAGAAGTCTGTCAACTCGCTCGCGCATCTCAGCCGCAGCCTTATTGGTGAATGTGATTGCAAGAATATTATATGGATTGACATTCTTCTCCTCTATTAAATATGCTATCCTATGAGTCAAAACACGGGTTTTTCCGGAACCTGCCCCGGCTAACAGAAGCACAGGTCCCTCCGTTGTAAAAACGCCCTCCCTTTGCTGCTCATTTAAAGTATCATAAATACTCATTTTTATTTCCTTTCCAAATAACACATCTATCAAAAAAGCTTCATTACTGAAACTTAAAAACACCCCGTCAACCGGTATACCAGTCGCACGAGGTGCTTCCGTAAAAATCAATTAATTCTGTCCCATCTTAGCCTTAAGTGCTGCAAGCTCGTCATCAACCTCAGGTGTTGACATGCCCTCATACTTACGTGCGATATCATTGATTGAATCGACACCGCTTCTGTTAAGCTCTGCCATGGCATTAGCCTCATCAAGCATCTTGTTAGCCTTAGCCTCCATCTTGTCAAATGCGGAAAGGTTCTCTGCTGCCCCATCCACACTGGCTCCAATCTTATTGATTGTCTGCTGGGTCTTTGCAACCGCAATCTTAGCCTTGATTGCATCTCTTCTTGAATTGAGCTGGCTGATATCCCCCACAAGCTTCTGGTGCATCTGGCGCATCTTAGCTGCGTTCTCAGCAGCCAGGGTATATGTCTCCTGAAGAGATGTCTGCTTAACAACAAGCTCCTTCTTCTTCATGAGGAATCTCTTGGCATCCTCGTCATTGCCTGCAAGAACTGCCTTCTCTGCATAGCTCTGCATCTTGGCAACCTCTGCCGTGCACTCATCTAACTGTCTCTTAGCCTTAGCCTCCTCTGCCATAACAGAAGCCGTCTCCTGCTTAACCTTGGCAAGATCGCTCTCGAGATTGCGAAGATACTGATCTATCATCTTCTCTGGATCCTCTGCCTTGTCGAGAAGCGCATTGATGTTAGCGGACATTATGTCCTTAAATCTTGAAATAATACCCATTGTCCTACCCTCCAAAATATTCAGAAATCATGTATATCATAGCACATGGAAACATAAAAGTCACTATATTTATTTGAAATAATCCATTTATATGTTTTGACACCCGAATCATGTTTTTCTTGTTTTTGATATGAAATTAGGTTATAATGAACCAGACATCAGAACTATGTCACATAGAAAAGAGGTTGCAACATGTCACTTGAACATTCTGAATTTTTAGCAGATATGCTTCACAAGCTCGCAAAGCTTGATTATATACGCCCGGGCGAGATACCCAATATCGACCTGTACATGGATCAGGTCACGACATTCATGGATACTCACCTTGAGGCCACCAAGCGCAATGAGGAGGATAAGATTCTCACCAAGACCATGATTAACAATTATGCCAAGAATAATCTTCTTCCTCCACCGGTCAAAAAGAAATACTCACATGACCACATGATAACCCTAATGTTTATCTACTATTTTAAGACGCTGATGTCGATAAGTGACATACAGTCAATACTTGGACCTCTCACCGACAGATTCTTCGGCGACAAGGGAAGTGTTTCCTTAGAACATATATATAAGGAGATTTATCAAGGTGAGCGTGAACGCCTTTCCCCGATAACAAAGGACATCATATCCATGTTCAAGAAGGCGGAGAACAGCTTTTCCGATGTCACCGATGAACAGGAGAGAGACTATCTGCGGACATTTTCGTTCATCTGCTATCTATGCTTTGATATGTACCTCAAGAAGGAAATGGTCGAGAACATTATAGACGAATTCAACTCAAAGAATGATACAGAGAATCCTGATTCCTGCTCCAGAAAAAAATAGTTGGGACAGGGGGTCTGACCCCTTGTCCCATTTCTATTGTTCTTCATTCTTGATGTTAAGTCTCTCAAATACCATATCATAGGCATCGTTTCCATAATTAAGTGAACGATTGACACGGCTGATGGTTGCTGTGGAGGCGCCCGTCTTTTCTGCGATGTCGAGATATGTCTTTCTCTGTCTCAGCATTCTCGCCACCTCATAGCGCTGTGATAATGATAAAAGTTCATTTACAGTACATACATCCTCAAAAAATGCATAGTATTCATCAAGATCTTTCAATGTCATAATTGCTTCAAAAAGATGGTCAACCGCTTCTGATTTTAAATTCTTACCCATATAATACTCCTTTTTTGTTAATTGCCATGTTGCCTGTAATCAGGCAAATCCATACATCGCTTTAACAGCACAATAGCATTTTAGCACAATGAAGTTGTAAAGTCCACTATATTTTGCAAATAAATTAACAAATTTTTTTTATAAAATAAAGCGTTCAATTGCTAAAGCGACGCCGTCTTCATCATTGGAGGCCGTTATATAACCGGCACATTTTTTTACCTCTTCCCGTGCATTAGCCATCGCCACACCGAGTCCGGCATATTTTATCATCGTGAGGTCATTAAATCCATCACCGCACGCCATAAGCTCTTCCCTCCTGCAGCCTATGATATTCAAAAAACTCTCAAGTGATTTTGCCTTGTCGACCCCCTTAGGAAGTATCTCAAGGAAATATGGCTCCGACCTATATACATCCATTCTGTCACACAGCGCGGCATGAACCTTTTTCTCAACCTCAGCAAGATAATCTCCATTCCCCAGCATCAGACATTTGTTAATCGGGAAATTGATGTACTCCACAAGATTGTCGACCTTCTTGATTCCAAGGCCGTTAATGCGTGCCTCTATCGCAAGAAACTCGTCATCCGGTTCCTCGGTTATAAGGTCATCGCCCTCGTATGACATCAGATTCACTTTATACTTTTTAGAAAGCTCATATATCTCCGGCAGATACTCAAGCGGCAGCTTCATATCATGGATTATCTCGCCCGTCCTGCATGAGATAAGCCTTCCTCCATTAAATGACAGAATATATCCATCCTTCTTCTCAAGCTCAAGCTCCTTTGCAAAAGCCCTGATTCCCTGCACCGGTCTCCCCGATGCAATCACAATCTTCACGCCCTTTGCCGCTGCTGCCGACACTGCCTTCTTAGTTTTTTCTGTAATCTGCTTTTTAGAATTTGTAAGAGTTCCATCTATATCAAGTGCAAGTACTCTGTATGCCATAACGCCTCCGACTTATATGTATTGTATTATGAAATCCTGTCTGATTCCAAGCACAGATACATATAGTACATTATAACTTTCCCTTTTTCAAGTATTAAATCAAAAAATTGCATTTGTCGAAAGTCACATTTTCCCGCAGCATCCATATACTATGATATCATGGTCAGAACCTTGGGCCTAACAAATTGTTGGAGGTTATCTTGAAAGCAAGAATTTCTCTGGTTTTATCAATTGTCACGCTTATTTTTACTGTTCCGCTCCTCTTCTGCGGATGTAAAAAAGATGAAAGTACACTAAAGGATGTTACTTTGAATGAGGTTGCTCATTCTATTTTTTATGCTCCTCAATATGTTGCAATAGAAAACGGCTATTTCGAGGAGGAAGGAATCAATCTGAAGCTTGTCACTGGCTTCGGTGCCGACAAGGTTATGACAGCACTTATCTCAGGTGAGGCGCAGATTGGATTCATGGGTTCCGAATCCTCAATCTACGCCTATAATGAAGGCAACAGCGATTATGCGGTCAACTTCGCACAGTTAACGCAGCGTGCGGGTAATTTCCTCGTATCAAGAAAACCCATTGATAATTTTTCATGGGATATGCTGAAGGGAACCACGATACTTGGCGGAAGAGCCGGAGGAATGCCTGAAATGGTTCTTGAATACATCCTGAAAAATAACGGAATAGACATCTCAACAGATTTAGAAATAGTCCAGAACATAGATTTCGGGCTGACAGGCGGTGCTTTTGCCGGCGGACAGGGCGACTTCACCGTTGAGTTCGAACCGCACGCCACCGCCCTTGAAAAGGAAGGCACTGGCTACGTTGTCGCAAGTCTCGGCGTCGACAGCGGCTATGTTCCGTATACCGCCTACAGTGCAAAGAAAAGCTATATAAACAAAAATCCTGAGATAATACAGGGCTTCACCAATGCACTCCAGCGCGGAATGGAATATGTCAATTCGCACTCCTCTGAGGACATTGCCAAGGTCATCGCGCCACAATTTCCCGACACCGACGCAGACACCATAGCAGTCATTGTCGAAAGATACAAATCCCAGGATACATGGAAAAATGACCTTGTATTCTCAAAGGACAGCTTCACGCTTCTTCAGGATATCCTATACGAAGCCGGCGTGATAAAGGAATACGCCCCTTACTCCGACTTAGTCGACACCGGCTTTGCACAGAAGGCGCTTAAATAATCTGTAAATCTATAAAAAACATGGGGACGATTCCGGCGGCACCATTGTTGCGCCGGCATCCTCCCCATGTTTCCATGTTTTTACAAGCCTTTAAACTGCTCATATATATCATTTTCCTGTTTTTTTATCTGCATATAGGTTCCGAGCACCGCTTCCTTCTTCTTTTCAAAGTTCCGAATTATGCTCTCCATGTTCTTTACAGCAACATCCACCACTGCCGGACATATCTTATTATTGTCCGCATCAGCCTGAATTATAGCCTTAATCTTATCAGGAGCAAATGCCTCCTTGTAGCTTCGCTTTCCGTACAGGGCACTTATAATATCCGCAACAGCAACTATACGCTGTGGTCTTGTAAGCTCATCCCCTTTAAGACCCCTGAAGTAGCCGCTGCCGTCAAGCTTTTCGTGATGCCTTATCGCAATCTCCCTTATATCATCATCCACTATGCCCTTAAGTACATGGTCGGTAATCTCCACATGCTTTTTCATAATATCCATCTCTTTATCAGACAGTCTTCCCGTAGACTCAAGTATCGACAGCGGAATGGCAATCTTTCCAATATCATGGAGCAGCGCTCCGTAATACATATTATACTTGTCCTGACCCGACAGCTTCATCAGATCTCCTAACTCCTGCGCAAAAATTGTTGTGGCGAGTGTATGTATTACCGTGTACTGGCTGCGGAAATCAATTATATAAATCAACATCTGCAGGAATTTTCTCTTATAATCCTCCGAAAAGCTGACCGAAGCAATAAGCTCATCAAGCTCCTTAAGGTAATCCTCCTTCTTCAGCTTCTCAAGTATATTATACCTCGTGTTAGCCTTAAGAAAAAGGTTAAGTGCTTCCGCCGAATACTTAATATTGCGGTACTTCTGAAGATAATCCGGCTCTAAAGTTCCCGGCATGCTCATGGTGACATCAATCTTGTCTGCCATGAAAAGATATTCTGCTATCTTTATATACTGGCTCTTAATCAGATAATGCTTATTATAATCAAGATGGTGGTAGAGCACTATCTCTGCCTTATCTTCAAGCGGTGACAGGTACTTAAGAAACAGAAAACCGAATATAGAATGCGGCCATACGTCATCCTTCTCAAACTGTGCCCACTGATGTATGTATTCGAGCTTACATGTTCCTATATCATGCAGAACTGCGATTATGACATAATCCGCCATCTCCTTGCTGCTCATATGACCTTCAGTCTGCAGCATTTTATACAAAATATATGCTGTTCTCTCGCTATGGTGCATCAATTGTGGGTTCAGTATTGAAAAAGACTTGCGAAGAATATCGTACATATTACTTCCACTGATAACCGCCATAAATTACCTCCAACAAACTTTTACAGAAATACATAATTGTTATTATACTGAAACTTTTTATTTTTTCAAGAATTTAATAAAATTTCATTTGATTGATTATGATGATTAGTCTATAATTGAATAGTCCATCCGGACAAAATATATAATTAATGAGAGGATATATGTATGAATTTTGATATTGCATCCGAATTAAGTGGTCTTTTTGACTTTAGTAAGACAATTCCATCTCTTACTATATCATTTATTGCAGCGTCGGGGATTCTGCTCCTGTGCGCCTGCATACTTGTCACCTTCACAGCCAGACGCATTGTAGGTCTGAGATTTATGCCGGTACTGTACGGTGCCACGTCCTATCTTCTGTTCTATATAATGATAGGCAGTTTTCTCTCTGGTCTGCTCTCCCTCACCATCCCACAGGGTGCCGGAACAGCCACCCTCGCTGTAGCGCGCTTTATGGTGCTGCTTATAACTTCCTCCCTTATAGTATGCGGCCGCTTCTTTGCAATGTGGTTCATCCGCAAATACTATGCCGAATACTGTGATGCATACGGAATAGGTGTAGGTGTGGCACTTACCGAAGCAATCATAACTGCTGTCACAATTTTTCTCAACTATTCCCTGTGCCTTACACTCAACTCATCAGGGCTTGCCGCACTCGCAAACGGCTATGACACTATTGAGGAAGCCACCAGACAGCTGAACGATGTATGGTTTTTATACAGCTCCCCATCCTATGTATACTTATTCTCAGGTGCGGAGAGCATTATGTTCCTCATCTTCAACACCATGATATCCGTAATGTTCTATGCCGTATGCCACAAGGAGCTTAAAAGGCTTCATCTGGTATCAATAATAGGCTTACAGACCTTGATGTATCTTCCGGCTAACTTCTATTCATCCGGTATAATCTTCAACCGTATAGCCTGTTTTATAACCGAAATCATCATATTCGCCGGATGTGTATTCCTCTTTAACAGAATACATAACAAATACTATAAGGATATAAAGCCACCTGTCAGGGAGCAGAAGAGCAGCGATAAGAAAGGTTCTAAGTCATCCACAGGCAGCAAAATGCCGGACTTTAACAAGAACATAAATAAATAATGCTGCTCTTAAAAGCGCAAGTAAATAGGGATTGCCATATCGGCAATCCCTATTTTCATAATCTCGTTAAGTACAAATACTGCTCTTTTATATATATTAAAAAGGCACACTGTAAAACTTCGTTGATTATAATTTTGTTACGTTTGTAGCCTGTGGTCCCTTAGCGCCGTCTACTACGTCAAACTCTACAGCCTGGCCCTCTTCAAGAGACTTGAAGCCTTCCATGTTAAGACCTGAGTAATGTACGAATACATCCTTGCCGTTCTCGTCAGAAATGAATCCGTAGCCCTTTGAGTTGCTGAACCACTTAACTGTACCCTTGCTCATTGTGATACCTCCAAAATATTTAAAAAAAATTCATACTGTAGTACTTTACCACAGCATACGTGCTTAAATACAGCACATTGTTAGAATAGCACAGAAACATAAGGGTGTCAAGAATTATCCTTTTGCATATCTAAGTATTTTTTTCAGTTCTTCGACCGAAAAATCATAGCTTGTATTGCAGAAATGGCACTTGAGTTCAATCGGATTTCCCTCGTCAATCATCTCCTTGAGTTCCTTCCTTCCGATACTTATAAGTGCCTTTTCAACGCGCTCCTTTGAACAGTTGCACCTGAATGCTGCCGGAATCTTTTCATTTATATCGACTCCGAACTCACCAAGTACTTCATTCAATATATCCTCCGGCAGCATGCCCTTCTCAAGCATTGAAGTTATTGAACTCATGCTGTTTATCTTCTGCTCAAGCCTGTCGATAAGTGCATCCTCAGCAAACGGCATGACCTGGATGATAAGACCACCCGCCTGCTTTACTGTATTGTCATGCTCCATAAGCACTCCGAGTGCAACCGCCGACGGAACCTGCTCACTCGAAGCAAAATAGTATGTTAAATCCTCCGCTATCTCGCCTGTGACTATCTCACAGCTTCCGCTGTAAGGCTCCTTCATTCCTATATCCTTGATAACAGTAAGCATTCCTTTTCCGACCGCACCGCCGACATCAAGCTTACCCTTGCTGTTAGGAGGCAGCATGACATCAGGATTTCCGACATAGCCCTTAACCCCCGCCTTTGAATCGGCTGTAACCATAATTCCACCGATAGGTCCATCGCCCTCCAGCTTTATGGTGAGCAGATCGTCATCGCCCTTCATCATCACTCCCATCATAGCCGCAGCCGAAAGCATTCTTCCGAGCGCTGCAGTCGCAACGGGTGATGTATTGTGTCTCTGTCTTGCCTCCTCGACAAGATTTTTTGAATAGATGGCAAATGCGCGTAACTGATTGTCCGCCGCTGTTGCCCTGACAATATAATCTTCCATGGTTTCTCCTCTACTTCTTTTTATTTACGTAATTGTGAAACGCAAAGTCCATCTGTCACACACTGCATTTCACAATGGCCTATTTCTTTAATATGTAGTAAGCCCTCTCGCCTCTTACCGTGTGCTCTAAAAGCTCCATTCCGCATTTTGCAGCTATATCCTTAATCTGCTTCACCGAATATGCCCTCTGCCTGTGCTTCTCACTGCAGCTTAAGCATATATTTGCGAATATTCTCCGATAGAAGGTGATATCATACGTGTTTATGTGTGTCTTTTCATCGTAATGGTTCTGCCAGACATAGGACACCCTTCCGGCTCGGTCCGCAAAGACATTGTCCCCAAGCTCATCTCTGTAAAAGCTGTCCGTCTTCATGTCAAAAATAAAAATTCCGCCGTCACGAAGCTGGCTGTGTACCGCCTTGATTGTAAGCTCCATATCCGACCTTGATGTGAGATAATTCATGGAATCACACACGCTCACAACAGCCCCGCAGCTTGAAGCTTCAAGAAACGGAACCCTCATATCGCCCACATAGGGTTCAAAGCCGGGTATAATCTTCTTTCGCGCTTCCTTTATCATATCGGATGAAAGGTCGATTCCCACAACATGGTAACCTTCCATGCACAGATACCTTGCCATGCTTCCAGTACCACAGCCAAGCTCAAGAATGACATCATTTTCAGTATTCCTATTATTTATGTCACTTCCGGAATGCTTGTTATCATGCACCATATCCGGAACAACTCCATGCTTTTTCAATCTGTCAATTATATACTCTGCCCACTCTCCATAAGGAATGTCCGACATAAAACTGTCATACCACTGCGCGAATTTCCTGTATGCTGCCATCATAAATCCCCTTCTTATATTCCCATGCTTACTGCAGACCTTGCCTGAATCACTGCTTCCAATAAGCAGCTTAAAGGCTTCGCATTCAAGCTTTCACCGCAATATAGTACCAATTTTTCCTGCAAAATGCAAGCCGACCTTGAATTATTAATAAAATAACCGTATACTTATGATGTTGGGGTCAAAACATGCCAACTTAATTTACGAGTGTATAACGTATTATATTTATGCATATCAGCTCCGTTGTACGAAGCAAGATGTTCTAAGAACATCTAAGCTTCTTCCAAAAGTCGTGATATGCATAAATATAATACGTTATACATGCTAAGTTTATAGCACATGTTTTGACCCCAACATCATACTTATCGTATTAACCATCAAAAGGGGCATATATCAATGAATACATTCCATCTTCAGGCAACCATCAAGAAAATAAACCGCCGCAAGCTTATCATGCCGGGTTTTTTCATTATTTTCAGCATTTTTATCCTGTATGCTACAGGGTTATATCATCTGTTTTCTGTCCCGGTTGTCGAAAATCCGGTGCAGGCAGCTGCCGCATACCATAACCGTACCCCTTACGTCAAGGCAAATCTTTCCAACCTGCACTATACAGGTGTGAACCGTATGCATGGTTCAAAAATAAAGGCATGCTACTACTACTGTCTGTATGACAACAACTGTTACTATGTCCTGATATCTGCATCAGCACTGGGTTTAAACGAATTTACTTCAATACCACCGGCACAGCTTACACAGTTTAAGTGTAGTGCCAAGCTCGATTCTAATATATCGGAAATAGATACGCTGAACAATCTTGTAAGTTATAATCTCAACTGGACAAGTCAGGCTCTCAATATGATGAGCAGCAAGGTACTGATAAACCAATACAGAATGTCACAGGGCAGGGAATATATTCTCCTCGCACTTATTGCACTTACAACATTGCTCGCAATCATACATGAGATAATAATTATTGTCGCACTTATAAATCCCCTTTATTCGCGCACTGTTCTTCGTCTTTCCCGATACGGCAGCAAAGTGGAGCTGTATCAGACAGCCTGTGATGAATTTGAATCCTCCCACGCCTATGCCCCGGGAATCACTCTCACGGACAACTTCTTTATCGCTTATGACAGGCACAATATACATATTGTCCCACTGGATGTAATTGTATGGGCATATAAATTCGGTACTCTTCACACAAGACTGCTTCATCACGATATAAGCTATTCACTCAGTGTTGTCGCAAATGATAAAAAGCACTACATTGTACATCATAAGACAAAGGATTCTGTTGAACTGGTTCTGAATGCACTTCAGACACGTTTTCCGGAAATACTCATCGGCTACAGTGCCGGAAAATTTCAGTCTTGACGTTGACCTGCTTATGTTATAAAATAATTTTACTATGGTTGTTTTACTGCAACCGGCAGAAGAATATAATATTTTAAAAGGAAGTATAATCATGTCATTACTTGAAACATGGAGAAATCTTGCATACGAGCAGGAGATGGACGACCAGAAATACCAGATGTTCTGGGCAACATATTTTAACTTTGAGAAAGGTGTTTATGAGCAGATTCTTGCAGCCAAGGAGCCTGTAAGCGGCACAGTTAAGGAGCTTGCTGAGCGCTTCGGTCTTGAACTTCTTACCATGGTAGGTGTTCTCGATGGAATCAATGACAGCTTAAAGACACCTAACCCTATCGAGACTATGGACGAGAACACAGTTGTTTCCATGGATTTCGACAAGGAATTACTCTACAAGAACATGGTAGCTGCCAAGGCAGAGTGGTTATATACACTCCCACAGTGGGATGCTCTTCTTGACGCTGACACACGTAAGGCTCTCTACAAGGAGCAGAAGCTTTCCACAACTGTTGTCAACACACAGCCTAAGGTTGGACGTAATGATCCATGTCCTTGCGGCTCAGGAAAGAAATATAAAAAATGCTGTGGAGCGAATGCATAAATCTTTTTCTTATGGTAATACTTTTATTATCACAAAAGAAGATTTACCGATTTTCTGTTTAAATGACAGAAAATTATCCTCCCCTTTTTATGGCACATGCCGCATGATGCGCGTGTGCCTTTTTTGAAAGGAGATTATATGAAAAAAAGAGTATTGGCGATAGCCGCCATCGTAATATTAGCCGGACTGTATGTAGCATGCCTTGTGCTCGCACTTATACATAGTGATGCAGCTTTCAAGCTGTTACAGCTCACTCTTGTGATGACAGTGCTTGTTCCCGTGACAGCATATGTCGCGATGATGTTCTACAAATTAAGCCACAGGGATGACGAAAACTAATTGGGACAGGGGTCTGACACCGGCGTCCCAATTTGGGGACACCGGTGTCAGACCCCTGTCCCAGCGAGCGCTCCCATGGCGCGCAAACAAAATGAGCATGAAGTCCTAGACTTCATGCTCAAATATAATAAGCTCTGCATTATTCTTTTCTGAGATAACTATTCTTTTTAATATCCTGTAGCCCGCACTCTTAGAGTACTTCACAGCCATCTGCGGATTCCTTGAATATATTATGATTCTTCCATCCATAGTCAGATGCCTGTCAGCACATGTAAAGAATCTTCTATAGATATTATCTAATTCGAGTGTTACCTTGTCATTCATCGCAAACGGCATGTCCGTAAATATCTCATCGAAGAGATACTCATGTTCAAAGGTAAAGAAATCCCTGTTGATGTAGTGGACTATCTGCCCTGCCGCCTCCGTGTTCAGCTTCGCACCGGCAACAGCCTCCGCACTTATATCAAGTCCGTAGGATGTATTGGCTTTAACAGCCTTCTGCCTCTCAATAAGCATTGTTCCCACACCGCAGAACGGGTCAAGCACCTGTGCATCGGAAACCATATACTCTTTGGCAAGCTCCACAAGAAGTGCCGCATTCACTGGCTTGATTGATGCCGCGATATGCTTTCTGAAATATGAGAATCTCTCATCCTCAATGGTATAGAGCTTCAAAAGTAAATTGAGCTTATGCTCCTTATTCTCAATAAGTCTAAGTTCAATCTCATAGTCCGATGCAGAATTGATGAGCGTTCTCTTACTCTGCCGCTCAAGCTCACCTGAAAATCTGCGGACGAATTTTCCCCTCTTCTCCATATCAAGTGCGCTCTTAAGCTCCACACGGAAATAAAACGGCTGTCCGTTCTCCCCTCCGTGAAGCCTGTACAGAAGCTTCATAAGTCCCGACCCGGCAAGCATAGCCGCTGCCTTCTCCGGCTCAAACTCACATGTCCGGCAGCCCGGTATCACGAAAAGCACATCGCTGTAGGTTCTTATATCCCTCAAAAAAGTAAGATTGTCGGTGGAGAAACGCACACCACCCTTGAACGGAAGCACCTTCACACCGCACTCCTCAAGCTGCAGCCTCGTGGTGTCCATGTTAAGGCGGTTGGTGATAAGGATTCCCTCCGTGTCGGCTTCAAGTCTCTTAAAGCCCGTAAATTCATGCCTGCTTATGCCCTCACATGAGACAATAAGCTCTGTAAGCGCTTTCAGCTCCTCATTGATATGCTTTCTGTTCTCAGGCGTAATCTCCGTATCAGAAAGCTCCTTCACACGCCCCTTAAAGAAAGGAAGATACTCCTCAATATCATACCCCTTAAGTGCCTCTAAGTACGCTGAACGCACAAAAAGCTGGGTTTCTTTACGGTAACTGTCAACAAGTGGCTGAATAAAATCAGACATATCAAGCTCTCCCATAAGGAGAGCCGCATTCTTTCTTACCTTAGGGTCATCGCTGTCAAGGAAGCCCGTCATAGTTCCAAGGTCATCCTCGACAAGCTCAAACAAATCATTCATTCCGGCGTCATCCTTGACTGCACTGCGGAGTGCACTAAGATTCTGCCTTGTATCTATGCCTCTTACGGCATTCTCATAAAGTTCTCTGACCATAATTATAATCTGCTGGTTCTCTTGATGATATCATGTCTCTTAGGTCCATTGGATACAAGAGTGATAGGTGCCTGAATCTCCTGCTCGATGGCATCGATATAGTCCTTACATGCCTGTGGAAGCTCTTCATAGTTCTTAATTCCTCTTATATCACACTTCCAGCCCGGCATCTTCTTAAGAACAGGCTTAGCCTTCTCAAGCTTATATGTTGTAGGGAAGTCCTTAACAACCTCACCATCTATCTCATAGCCAACACACATAGGAATCTCATCAAGATATCCTAGAACATCAAGCACTGTGAGTGCAACCTCTGTTGTTCCCTGCATACGCACACCGTAACGTGTAGCTACAGCATCGAACCAGCCCATACGTCTTGGGCGGCCTGTTGTTGCGCCGAACTCTCCGCCGTCACCGCCGCGTCTTCTGAGCTCATCTGCCTCATCACCGAATATCTCACTCACGAATGCACCTGCACCAACCGCTGATGAGTAGGCCTTGACTACCGTTACAACATCCTTAATCTCCGAAGCCGGTATACCTGCTCCGATAGCGCCGTAAGCGGCAAGTGTCGAAGAAGATGTTACCATCGGATAAATTCCGTGATCCGGATCCTTGAGTGCTCCAAGCTGACCCTCAAGAAGAATATTCTTTCCTTCCTTGATAGCGTTGTGCAGGTAGAGTGATACATCTGCAACATAAGGCTCTACCATATCTCTGTATGAAAGCATAAGCTTGAATACTTCATCAGCATCAAGAAGCGGCTTATGATAGAGGTGCTCAAGCAGAATATTCTTGTATGCAACAACTCTCTCAACCTTCTCCTTAAGAGAAGCCTCGTCAAAGAGCTCACTCACCTGAAAACCAATCTTTGCATATTTATCTGAATAGAAAGGAGCAATACCCGACTTTGTCGAGCCAAATGACTTTCCTGCAAGTCTCGCTTCCTCGTATGTATCGAAATCAACATGATACGGCATAAGAATCTGTGCCCTGTCCGATACAAGAATCTTAGGTGCCGGCACACCTCTGTCCTCCAGGCTCTTAATCTCATTGAAGAGATAAGGAATGTTGAGTGCAACTCCGTTACCTATAACACTTGTTGTATGATTATAGAATACACCCGATGGAAGAAGATGAAGTGCGAACTTGCCATAGTCATTGATAATAGTATGGCCTGCATTGCTTCCTCCCTGAAAACGAACAATAATATCAGACTCCTCAGCAAGCATATCTGTAATCTTACCCTTGCCTTCGTCTCCCCAGTTTGCTCCGACAATAGCCTTAACCATGGTTATTCCTCCTAATAGTCAATAATAATGTATGAATCTTATCATACTTTTAATTTGATAGTACGGACTCGAGCCCATACTGTTGTAGTATACTATAAAAACTCATTTATGTAAATGCAATAAACGAAAAATAAAAATATATTACAAGGAAAAATTTCTCCGCTTTCACTTCTTTCTTTTCTGCAATACCTTTCTCTTCTGCAATGCCTGTTTTATCCTGTATAATCTGTAAACAGCCGGTTAAAGCTCTGCCTTGTCAATTCTTTGAAAGCACAGCTTCAAGAACATCGAAGAAATTTTCAAAGGTCTTTCTGCAGCACATCGGATTCTCAATCACAATTCCGTCCGCTGCAAGTCCTGTTACCGCAAATGCCATAGCCATCCTATGATCATCAAAGGTCTTAATGTGTGCCGGCTGCGGTATACCATGACAGATATAGATACCCTCTTTTCCATCCTCAGTAAATGTTCCGCACTCAATATTCATGGCACGAAGATTGGTAAGTACCGCTTCTATTCTGTCCGATTCCTGAAGCCTTATGTGGCCAACATTATGTATCCTTGTTGTTCCCTGTGCAAACGGAGCGATTGCAGCAAGCGTCATACTCTGGTCTGAGAAATCATTCATATCAACGTCCACCGGCTTCAATATTCCACCATCCGGTGCATCCACCTGTATGCCCTCCCCTGTCTGGTTCACTGTACATCCCATTTTTTTCAGTACATCAAGAAATTTCATGTCCCCCTGCATCATTCCGTATCTGCTCTCCCTCACGGTGACACTTCCGCCGGTAACAGCCGCCGCCGCCCAGAAATAACATGCCGCCGAGATATCCGGCTCAATATAATATTTCCCTGGATTATACCTCTGTCCTGCCCCTACATGATAATCATGTCCATCATATTCTACATTGCACCCAAAAGCTTTCATCATTGCAGAGGTTATCCTTATATATGCCCCATCTGTCTTTTCGCTGGTTATCTTAATGTCAAGCCCCTCAGGAATAAGCACTCCCGCCATCATGAGCGCACTCAGAAACTGGGTACTGCGGCTTATATCTATATGGACAACCGCGGGCTTATCTCCCACATTGCCGGTTCCTGTATCCACAAGAGCGGTATTCTGTGCATTATCCGGACTGCAGTTCTTATCCGGCACACCATGACAGCCGCGTCCTCTCACCTTCACCGGCAGATGTCCCCTCTCACCGAGATATTCAAATTCGGCTCCCAACTCTGTCAATGCTTCAAAAAGCGAATCCATTGGCCTTGCCTGCATCTGCGGTGTGGCATTTATTGTATATCCGCCGTCTGAGAGTGCAAGCATTGCCGTGAGGAAACGTGCCGCAGTACCGGCGCTCCCCACGTCTATCACACCTGTCCTGTTAGGTATTTTTCCACCAAGCCCATCTATCTCCACCCTTTTATCCACTTCATCGACAGCAACATTGTACCCTAATGCTTCAAGGCTCCCTATGAAATGTCTCGAATCATCCGAAAATAATGCCCCATCAAGGACCGTGTGTCCGCAGGCCATCGCTGCCATAAACAGTGCCCTGTTGGTCACGCTCTTAGAACCCGGAACCGTAACACATGCCCTTATAGGATGAACTGCCCTCCTTACCTTATATACACTACCTGTTTCACCTGCACCCATGATATTCCTCGCTTCTTATTTTTGTTTTTATAATTTTTGGGAGGGGGGACAAAACATGTACAATTAATCTATGAGTGTATAACGTATTATATTAATGCATATCAGCTCCATTGTCCGAAGCAAGATGTTCTAAGAACATCTAAGCTTCTCCCCAAAGTCGTGATATGCATAAATATAATACGTTATACACAGCCAGGTATACACAACATATTTTGTCACCCGAATACTTATACACAATTTTATCACCCCACAACTTCATTGGCAAGTTGCTCTTGCTTATATCCGGCAAGTATATTATCATGTTCTCCTAGACAATAACACATAAGGTTATGCAGTATTTATATTAATTTTCAGGAAAGGATACATTGAGCTATGAATGAAAAAGCACCACAGCGCAAAAGCAAAAGAAATAATAACCATACAGCCACATACCTTTTATGTGCGCTAACCATATCGATTGTCATAGTTATTGTACTGCTCACATCCGTGCTGTCAAAAAAATCCGGAAAAGAGAACGAAACACCTGAGCACACGGTTGATACAGCTTCAACCGACACCTCCACCGATACCTTCACTGAGGAGGCAGCATATCCGACTATCAGTGAAATCACTTTGTTTGACAGAAACTACGCACAGGATATCACTGAATTCAGTTTATCCTCCGATGAACTCACCGGTCTTGAGCATGATGAAATATATTCTGACATCTGCAAGGCACTTAAGTTTTTCAACTCTCTTAAGAGCGTTGACCTGACAGCCGCCGGCCTTGAACTTGATGAGATGACAGCATTAAAGGACATTTACCCGGACATAGATTTCATTTGGACAGTAAAGTTATGCGGAAAGGAAGTTTCCTCCGAGGAGACTGAGCTTGACATAAGCGGAATAGAGATTACCGACATCGAAGATTTTAAAAAGCACATTAAGGCGCTTGACAATCTTAACTATATTGATATGTGTGACTGTGGACTTACAAATGAACAGATGGAACAGCTTAAAAACGATTTTCCTTCCATCAAGTTCGTCTGGAAGGTCACCCTCGGCTTGTGGACAATAAGAACCGATACCGTAGCCTTCTCAACCCTCAAGGATGGAACAATAACCTATCGTCTCACCAACGAGGACTGCAAGGTATTAAAATACTGCACTGACATGGTCGCACTTGATTTAGGGCACAACAAGGTCACAGATTTATCTTTCCTCGAATACATGCCTGAGCTTAAGATACTGATTCTTGTAGACAACTGGCTCACCGACACGCAGTCACCTTATCTGTATGACCTGTCGATGCTTAAATACTGTCCTAAGCTCATGTACCTTGAATTTTTTGTGGGGGATGTGAGTGATATAAGCGTGTTTGACTATCTTCCGAACCTTGTGGACCTCAACATCAGCTATAACCCGATAAGCGATGTATCACATCTTCTGAACTTTACAAAGCTTGAGCGTCTGTATATAGAACACACCAGCCTGACCGAACAGGATTACGAGCTTCTTAAGGAAACCTATCCTGATGCCTACATCGTATATTACGGTGAAGGCTCTGTCGACCAAGGCTGGCGTGAACATGAGAGGTATTTTGCAATGATTGATATGTTCCACAATAATTATGTGAATGACCTTTTTAAGAACTAGCCCTTAACAGCACCAAGTGCAATGCCCTGTACGATATATTTTGAAAGAAAAATATACACTACAATTACAGGGAAAATAGAAAATGCAATTGTGACATAAACCTGACCCATATCGAACTTGAGCCAATCCGCACTTCTTAGCTGTGCGATAAGTATCGGAAGTGTCTTGACACTGTCCTTCTTAAGCACAAGTGCCGGAACGAAGTAATTATTCCAGCTTGATACAAATGTAAATATTGCCTGTACGGCAATCGCCGGCTTCATTATTGGAAGCACGATATTGTTGAAGGTATGGAACTCACCGGAGCCATCTATTCTGGCAGCCTCTATTATTGCGAGCGGTAATGTACTTTCCATGTACTGCTTCATATAATAGAAGGTTACCGGTGCGGCGATTGTCGGCACAATCAGCGGAATAAAGGTGTCCATAAGATGCATATTGTCCATGAGCCTGATAAATCCAAGAGCTGTTACCTGGCTTGGAATCATCATAACTGCAAGTATGAACGCAAATATAAATTTTTTAAGTTTAAAATCATATACGTGAATCGCATAGGCGGTCATCGCTGAGAAATATGTACACAGAACAGCGCTGAGTGTTGAAATGATAATACTGTTAATCATTCCCGATATAATCGGCTGTGTTCCATGAATGACATGATTCCAGTTTACAAGAAGATTTTTTCCCGGAACAATCGAAAAACCCTTCTGTATCTCTGCATGTGTCTTTGTGGCATTTACAAAGAGTACATAAAACCAGAACAGACACAGTATTGATATCAGTGTAAGAACCACGTATGCCACCGCTCTTCTTATGTGAACTGAGTCTTTATTATTATTATTACTCTTACCCATAATCATACCTCCCCTTCTAATCCTTCTTGCGATACATTACAGAATATATTATGAGACTCAGTATAGCTGTTATAATAAACAGGAATACAGAAAGTGCTCCACCAAGTCCATAATTCTTACTGTACAGGTGCTGATTAAGATACATAATAAGCGTCTTTGTTGATTCAGCAGGTGCACCGGAACCATTAGTAAGAATCTGAGGCACATCGAACATCTGAATACCACCGATCATAGAGGTAATAATTACATATATAAGGATAGGCTTAAGAAGAGGAAGCGTTATCCTGTAGAATCTCTGCCATGAACTTGCGCCATCTACCTCCGCCGCCTCAAACAGCGAGGTGTCAATGCCCATAATTCCTGCCATGAGAATAATAGTCGTATTTCCGAACCACATGAGGAAGTTCATAAAACCAACCAGGCCTCTTGTAGCCCATACATTAGAGAAAAATCTCACCGGATTTTCCTGAGTGGCAATTCCCATCTTGATAAGAATTGCATTGATTGGTCCGACATCTGAGAACAATGCAAAAAACAACATTGAGAACGCAGAGGCCATAATCAGGTTAGGAAGATATATAACTGTCTTAAAGAATCTGCTTCCCTTCAGCTTCAATCTCACATCGGAAAACCACTGCCCCAGAAGAAGTGATACTATTATCTGCGGTATGAAACCGATAACCCACATGATAAGCGTGTTTGCCGTATACTTCAAAAGGCTAACATCCGAAAAAATCGTTTTATAGTTCTCAAGTCCAACCCATGTCGGTCCTACCTGCATGAGTCCTACCCTGTAGTTCTCAAAAAAGCTGTTATAAATCGTACTGACTAATGGAATCAACTGAAAAATCACATACACAAGCACAAAAGGGATGAGGAAGATATATCCCCATTTATTGTACCTTACTATCTTGCTCTTTCCTTCGGTTTTTTTCATACAATCATCACTCCTCACCTGCAAAACAATTCCACCCTATTTTTAGCCAAAACATGCCTGCCCCATATAGAGCAGGCATGTTATACTTACATTTTAAATTTTAAGGTTAATTATTCAGCCTTAAGGTTAGGATACTTAACAACAATGTTCTTCTTGAAGGTTGCAAGTGCCTCGTCAAGTGTTGCATTGCCTGTGAAGTAATCCTTCATAGCCTTCTGGAACTCCTCGTTACAGCCCTGATCATAGGATGAAAGGTTGCTGAGGTCAATCTTGTCTGCACCTGCACAGAACATTGCAAGTGGATTCTGTCCGCCAAGAACCTTACTCTGATAAGATGTATCTGCCGCCATAGTCTCCATTGCCGGCTTGTTGTTAACGAAGTCATTGTCCTTCTTAACAATCTCTGTCATGACATCCTTGTTAGTTGTGAGCTGTCTCATGATGTCTGCTACAAGTGTAGTGTTATCTGTTCCCTGTGCTGCACAGATCCATGTACCACCCCAGAAGAAGCCCTGAGGACCTTCGGTTGCTGCCCATCCGCCGTTAGCCGCGATACTGGCTGCATCAGATACATTCATGGAGAAGTCAACGAACCATGCCGGTCCAAAGTAGCAGAATACCTTTCCTTCCGGATAGAAGCCCTTGCTCCAGTTGTCATCCCAGAGTGATGACTGATTGTTGTAGCCATTATCCGTGAATGTCTTAGTCTGGGAAACCCAGTTCATAATGTTATCATCAATTACAACCTTGCCATCAACTACCCATGGGCTTGATACATTGTTGGAGAAAACTCTGAATGTATCATCAAAGCCTGATACCATGAAATATCCGCTATCCTTCATAGTCTTAGCCGTCTTCTCAAAGGTTGACCAATCAGATACGCTCTTCTGAACCTCTGCCGGATCATCTGTTCCTAAAACTTCCTTGGCAATATCTCTGTTGTAAATAAGTACACCAGGGCAGCCCTGCCATGAAAGACCCTTTAAAACACCCTTGGAATCTGTCACGATATCCTGTGTATACTTATACTGGTCAGCTATTTCGCTGTCTGTTATACCTAAATCCTTGATTGGCATTGTATAGTCTGTATCTACATACTTAAGTGCGTAATCTGCCTCTACAAGGAATATATCAATCTTATCATCAGCTGCTGCATCCTTCTGCTTAAGAAGTGCTTCATCAAGATTGTTCTGGTATGCATTATTCTCATTAGGTGTTGTATGCCACTTAACTGTAACATCACCAATCTTACCTGTGGAATCATCGGTCTTTACATATCCAGGGTAATGATCTGTAACCCTGCTCTTAAACTCTTCATTCCATACATAAATGTTAAGTACAGAGCCTTCCTTTCCATCAGTATTTCCCGATGCTGCATTGTTGCTCTTAGAGCATCCTGCAAGAGCTGTTGTTGCCATCAAACCTACTAACATTGTCGCCGCAAACTTTTTGAATTTTCTCATATTCTTCCTCCATTTCTCCGGCTTAAACACTGCCTGCCACCCCGGCAAATGCGTAGAAAATATATTTCTACTGAACAATAGTTGCATTAAGGTTACTTACTGACCCTCCCGTCAGAACCTTTCCCTCAATCACATAGCTTTTCTTAAGTGTGGTTTTCGGTTTTCTGATTAAATCGATTAAGCATGAGGCAGCTTCCCTGCCCATCCCCTCCCCGGCCTGCTGCAGTGTCGTAATCTGCGGCTCGTATATGACAGAATATCTTATTCCGTCGTAACCGGTGACTGATATATCACCAGGTATGCTAAGACCGTGGCTCTTGATGATGTTCGCACCGCTTATCGCTGTGATGTCATCCGGATACATGATACAGGTAGGCCGCTCTTTCAGTTGAAGCAGCTTCCTTGTACATTTAACTGCACCTGCTGTGTCATGGTATCTGCATTCGCACACATACTCCTTACAGACATCAAGTCCAAGCTGCTCCATTGTTCTGTAAAAGCTCGTAACTCTGTCTCTCGTAACCGAGCTGTCATCTCCGTGAATGAATGCAATCCTCCTGTGTCCCATTGAGTACAGATATTCTACAAGATCCTTCACACCCTTTATATTGTCCGACATCACCGATATAGTATCATTGAAGATATGGTCTATAGTCACTATCGGTATTCCGCTGTTGACAAGCTCGATAACCTGAGGATCACTATAATCTATACAGGCTATTATCACTCCGTCAAACTGTCGTATCCGACAGAACTCACTATATGTAATCTTCCTTCCGCCAATCCTATTCGTTATAAACGTAATACTGTATCCCAGGATCTCTGCCTGAGACCTGATTCCCTCAAGAACCCTCGCAAAATACTCATGTGTAAGACCCGTGTTAGCCGCATCTACAAACAGAATACCTATGTTATAGGTTCTGTTCGTCTTAAGTGCAACCGCAGCCATGTTAGGTATGTATCCAAGCTCAGCAGCCTTAGCCTTAATCATGGTCTTAGTCTCTTCACTTATATCGCTATAACCATTGAGCGCCTTACTCACTGTTGCAACAGATACATTACATGCATTCGCTATGTCCTTTACGGATATCATTCCGTCACCGCCTTCCCGAATTGGTATGTAGGATTGCATTGGCAATCTCATCGGTGCCCGCATCACTTAATCGTTTTCGCATGTTTATAGTACATCATTTTGAATATAAAATCAATAGTTTTTTGAAAATTTTTAGTAAATTTGTATATTTTCTTTCTCTTTTATTTCACTCAATGCTTAAATCATTAAGTTTAGAGTTATTTTTGCATATTTTTTGTGTATTTTCACTAATACGTTTTAGCGAAATTACATAGGTATTTACATTGTTCTTTCATCAAATCCCCTATATAGGTATAGAATAATTAAAAAAATGCCGCACCACATTACATAGTACGGCATTTGTCCCAAAATTATTCCCAATATTTTATTGTATTGCAGTCTCAATACTTAATATCAATATTATACGTTAATCTGCGCTGTCATGCCAAGCTCATCCTTGCTGGCTTCAAGTACAGGATTTATAACTTCATTTAAGAATTCATCAACCTGCTCCTTGGCACGTCCTGTATACTTAGACGGATCCATGGACTTCTTGAGGTCATCAAGAGAAAGATTAAACGCAGGGTCTGCGGCGATAAGCTCAAGGAGATTGTTGTCAAGACCTCTCTCCTTGACATTGCGTCCTGCCTCCATAGAAAGTGTTCTTATCTTCTCATGAAGCTCCTGACGGTCGCCGCCTGCCTTTACGGCATCCATCATAATGTTCTCTGTAGCCATGAAAGGAAGCTCTGCCATGATATGCTTCTCAATAACCTTCTCATACACTACAAGTCCGTCAACAACATTCATGTATAAGTCTAAGATACCATCAACAGCAAGGAATGCTTCCGGCACGGACATTCTCTTGTTGGCAGAATCGTCAAGTGTTCTCTCAAACCACTGCGTAGCGGATGTGATCGCAGGATTCATCGCGTCAGCCATAACGAAGTTGGCAAGGGAGGCTATTCTCTCACTTCTCATAGGATTTCTCTTGTATGCCATAGCAGATGAACCTATCTGGTTCTTCTCAAACGGCTCCTCAATCTCCTTTAAGTGCTGTAAAAGCCTTATATCATTGGAGAACTTATGTGCACTGGCTGCAATACCTGCAAGAACATTGACAACTCTTGTGTCAACCTTACGCGAATAAGTCTGTCCCGATACAGGATATACATCCTCGAAGCCCATCTTATTTGCGATCATCTTATCAAGCCTGCGGATTCTGTCATGATCCCCGTCAAAAAGTTCAAGGAAGCTTGCCTGTGTACCTGTTGTACCCTTAGAACCTAAAAGTCTCATAGAGCCGATGAGATAGTCAAGGTCATCAAGGTCAAGCTTCAGTTCCATAAGCCAGAGAGTTGCTCTCTTTCCCACCGTAGTAGGCTGTGCAGGCTGGAAATGTGTAAATGCAAGTGTAGGAAGCGCCTTGTACTTATCTGCGAACTTTGCAAGCTCAGCCATAACATTCACAAGCTTCTTTCTCACAAGCTTAAGTGCCTCTGTCATAACAATAAGGTCTGTATTGTCTCCAACGTAGCAGCTTGTAGCTCCAAGGTGGATGATTCCCTTAGCCTTAGGGCACTGGACACCGTACGCATACACATGCGACATGACATCATGTCTTACAAGCTTCTCCCGCTCCTTTGCAACCTCGTAGTTGATGTCATCCTGATGAGCCTTAAGCTCCTCTATCTGCTCATCGGTGATATCAAGACCAAGCTCCTTCTCTGTCTCTGCAAGTGCAATCCAGAGCTTTCTCCATGTACGAAACTTCTTGTCCGGTGAAAAAATATACTGCATCTCCTTGCTCGCGTATCTCTCAGCGAGCGGGGTCTGATAACGGTCTGTGCTCATTCGTGTATTCTCCTATCTGATTTAATCATTATATTACAATTGTCTATTATTTCTGCGTAAAAAACTATTCGTGTTCACCGCGGATATCCTTATCCGGTGGTGCTATAGGATAGTTTCCGGTAAAGCATGCGTCACAGAAGTCACATCTTTCCTCAACCATGTGCTTTAAGTCATTCACATCTATATAGCCAAGTGAATCGGCTCCTATGTACTCACATATCTGGTCAACAGTGTGTGTGCTCGCTATAAGCTGGTCGCTTGACGGAATATCCGTTCCGAAGTAGCATGGGTACAAAAATGGTGGTGAAGATATCCTTACATGCACTTCCTTTGCTCCCGCATCCTTTAACATCTTGACAATTCTTGCACTGGTGGTTCCTCTTACTATTGAATCATCTATCATAATAACGCGTTTATCCTTAACCGCCTCCGTAAGCACATTAAGCTTAATCTTTACACTGCTCTCACGCTGTGCCTGCTTAGGCTTGATGAAGGTACGTCCCACATAGCTGTTCTTGATAAATGCCATTCCGTAAGGGATTCCGGACTCCAGCGCGTAGCCCATGGCTGCAACGTTTCCCGATTCAGGTACACCTACAACGAGATCCGCATCAACCGGATGGGATTTTGCGAGAAGCCTTCCCGCCATAATTCTTGACATATACACACTTACACCATCAATATGACTGTCCGGTCTTGCAAAATATATGTACTCAAAAATACATTTCTTATGTATAGGCTGGCACATGGAGGTGTCGGACTCAATGCGTCCGTCCGCTGTGATTGTCACTATCTCGCCCGGAAGTACATCCCTCACAAATTCCGCTCCTACCGCATCAAGTGCACATGTCTCAGATGACATCACATAAGTATTATCTCTTTTTCCGATGCACAGAGGCTTAAAACCAAAAGGATCTCTTGCACCAATCATCTTTCGTGGACTCAGGACAATAAGTGAGTAAGCTCCCACAATCTTCTTCATTGCACTCGCAACTGCCTTCTCAACACTCGATGTGTTGAGTCGTTCCCTGGCTATATGATAAGCTATAACCTCCGAATCGATTGTAGTCTGGAAAATAGCTCCTGTATATGAAAGCTCCTCCCTCAAATCAACAGCATTGATAAGATTACCATTATGAGCCATTGCAAGTGTACCCTTGACATAGTTAAGAACAAGCGGCTGGGCATTCTCCCTTGTCGAACTTCCCGCTGTTGAATAGCGCACATGTCCGACTCCGATATTACCCTTGAGCTTTTCCAGATCCTCAGGTGTGAACACCTCATTCACAAGCCCCATATCCTTGTGTGAGAGTACCTTTCCCTTCGGTCCGTTGGTATCACTTACAGCAATACCGCAGCTCTCCTGTCCTCTATGCTGAAGTGCAAACAATCCATAGTATATGGTTGAGGCTACATCCCCGCCATCTAAATCATATACGCCGAAAACTCCACACTCCTCGTGAACCCCATCCTCATCATAGTAGCTGTCCGATATATTATTCATTTTCTGTCCCATATTAGCTCCGCATTATTAAGTTTGACTTACATTTCAATAGACTACAGTGTAAATTCCCTGCCTGTAAGAAGAAGATATGCTTCCTTATACTTATCAACAGTCTTTGTGACAACCTCCTCAGGGAGAAGATAATCGCTGTCCGGGTTAGCCTTTAACCAGTCTCTTACATACTGCTTGTCAAATGACGGCTGTCCCTTGCCTGCCTCATAGCCCTCAAGCGGCCAGAAACGTGAGCTGTCCGGTGTAAGCATCTCATCACCGATTACAACCTCACCATTCTCATCAAGACCGAACTCGAACTTGGTATCAGCAATGATAATGCCCTTGCTGAGTGCGTACTCTGCGCACTTCTTGTAGAGTGCGATTGTGCAGTCCTTAATCTTTGCAGCATACTCAAGACCCTTTCCCGGGAACTTCTTCTCAAGTACTTCTATACTTCTTTCATATGAGATATTCTCATCATGGTCACCTATCTCTGCCTTGGTGCTAGGTGTGTAGATTGGCTCAGGGAGCTTCTGTGATTCCTTGAGTCCCTCAGGAAGCTTAATTCCACATACAGTTCCGTTCTTCTTATAGCTCTCCCAGCCGCTTCCCGTAATATATCCACGCACAATACACTCTATAGGGAGCATTGTGAGCTTCTTACACATCATAGCTCTCTTATAAAAACGCTCATCATGGAAAAACTCAGGCATGTCATTATTGTCAACTGTAATCATATGATTAGGTACAACATCTTTCGTGTAATCAAACCAAAACTTAGACATCTGTGTCAGAATGGCACCCTTAGCTGTAATCTTGTTCTTTAAAATGTGGTCAAAAGCTGAAATTCTGTCTGTTGCCGCAATGACAAGGTTCTCGCCGATATCATATACCTCTCTGACTTTTCCTTCGTATAATAACTTGAATTCTTCCATCTTTATCCTCTTTTCCGCCCTCCCCGGGCAATATGTGTGGACAGGTGTTATTTTCACGTTCCTGCCTGATATACGTTTTTAGTATAAAGCATAGGCATACAGAAATCAACTTAGATTTTGCTTCATTTTTTCACAATATGATGTTGAGGTCAAAACATGCTAATTTAATGTACGAGTGTATAACGATATGTTTATTGCCTTGTCTGATATTCGGCTCTCTCACTTTCCGGGGTGAGGTTGCTTACCGCATATAAAAAGTTCATTCCTGCATTCTCAGCCACCTTCCCGTCAGAACCATACTCATTTCCCACCATAAGACATTTCTCCGGTGTAATGTCAGCCTCAGGATACTTTGCAAACAGATAAGCTGCAAATTCCGCATCCGGTTTCTTAAAGCCTGCATCCGATGATATAGCTATTCCGTCAAAATACCTTACAAGACCAAGATGCTCAAGCTCCGGCATAGTGAAAATTGCCTGTGCGTTGGACAGAAGCCATACCTTCACTCCCTGCCTGTTAAGCTCCCCAAGCATATCATACACGCCATCATACACCTTAAAGTACGCTCTCGACTCTGCCCTGAAAATATAGCCGAACGCATCTGAGAATTCTCTGGTAACCCTGCTGTTTTTTAATGTACACAGCTCATAAAATACATCGGAAATATTAATTTCAATCTTATTGTCCGGGTATCTGTTCTGAAGAAGGCTGCTATATTTTCTGCATAGACGCATGTACTCTCTCTTCAATTCCTTGTGCTCATAATGAACTCCATGTCGTCTCAGAAACTTGGCAAGCTTCTTCCAGAAGTTCTTCTCCTCCTCGTCCGTATGTATATCTACCAAGGTTCCGTACAAATCAAACACAGCATGCTTAGCGCCGGTTCGCTCCACTTCATTTATGACGGAATCCCTGATATCCGCAATGTTGCATATTGTCATGTTGACCTCCATATTCTTATGATTTATCTATTTTTCTGTCTAGGTGCGTTTTTCTTTTATAATAAGATTCGGGTGTCAAAACATGCTGTATATACTTAGCCGTGTATAACGTATTATGTTTATGCATATCACGACTTTGGGAGAAGCTTAGA